>MDSV01225446.1_pt1 | contig 12902 bp, 14 predicted proteins | sample 810851 | NCBI WGS metagenome assembly MDSV01 (sample SAMN05326640, study PRJNA326480) | marine metagenome | isolation source: seawater | place: Atlantic Ocean: North East | collected 2012 | reverse complement strand
GGTTCATTCCAAGCATCTAATATTGATCCTACATATAAAAGAGCATTTAATGAAGCAGTAAAAAAAGGTGTAGAAGTAATTATATTAATGGTTGAATGGAATAAAAATGGACAAGCTAAATTTGTTACATGTGACTTACCTATTAATTTATAAATTATCAAAAATTTCTTTAAATGTATCTAAAAATCCATTAACTAATTCGTTGGGAATTTCTGAAAAACTAACAAGTTTTTTATTTAATTCATATCTTTCTTTTGCATCTTCATTTTTATCTAATGTTTTTAGAAATAATTCTTTATTTTCATAATATTTTTCGGTGGTTTTTGGTCCACAGCCAGTTAAAATTGGGGGGATACAATCTGATTTATCACCTAAAACAATTTTATAAAATAAATTTTTATCTGCTTCTGGAAATACCTTCTTATTGTCTAATAAATTTTTAAATTGCAAATTAAATAGTTTTGTATTTTCATCAGAAAGTTGTAGATAATCTTGGTCATTTGTTATAATATAAATACTTGATTCTGGATATTTTTTTCTAATATAATTTTTTGTTATAGCAACTATATCATCTGCTTCTAATTTATCATATTTTAAAATATATTCTACTCCTGCTTTCGAAATCAAATCATTTTCATATACTAATTTAAAAAACTTTCCTCCCATAAATGCATCATCTTTATATCTGCTTTCTTTATATTGAGGAAATAATTCATTTCTCCAAATTTCTTTGCGAGGACAATCTCTTGCCGCAATAACTTTGCATTCTTCTTTATGAATTTTAAGTTTTTTCTTAATATTAGTTATTTGTTCCAAAAATAATTTTGTAAATTTTTCAACAAATTCTGGGCATTCTGATGGATTTTCTGGTAATGCAATATCTTTTTTTGCTAATTTCCACCATTGAAGTAAAGCAAAATATCTATAAAATATAATATAACTTGTATCCAGTAATAAATATTTCATATATTATTATTATTATTATTAAATGTTTAATAGATAATAATAATCAATTTTTATTCTATTTCTAATTATTTATTATTTATTATTTATTATTTTAAATTATCTATAAATACTTTCAAATTATAAAATATTTTTTTTATCATTAAACCAATTAAATTTTCCATATAGATTGGTAATTCATCTTCCATAATTAATTGAAAATGTGTTTCAAAATCTGTATTAACTATTTTATTTGTATTATTTTCATTAGATAATTCTAAAATATTTGCATTTGTTAAAGAAATTTTTATTGTTCCAAAGTTATATAAAATTGCTTCATATTTGTTTTTTTCTAAATTAATTGATTGCAAATATTCTTTAACTAAATTTTCATTTATTAAATTAATATCTTTATTTGTAAAAAATATAGAATTATTTTTATAATCTATTATTCTTTTTGTATTAAAAATTATATATTTTTGTTTTATTCCTACTTCTTTAGCAATATGTTTTAAAATCATTAAAATATCAGCCTCATTATCATTATAAATTTTTAATATATGTATTTTTTCTATTAAATCTGGATTAATTTTATCTAATAATTCATAAATATTGTGACTCAAAAAATTAGTTAAATTTATTTTAGAACTATCAATATTGTTCATAGAAAATGCCAGTTTATAAGTTTTTGTATTATCTTTTAAATATGAATCTAGTAACATATTTCCTTTATCACAAACTAATGTATTATTTACTTCTTGAATAATCTCCATTAATTATTAATTATTTAATTAATATTTTATTCTTAACTTATTTATTAAATAATCAATAATTTTTTGATTATATTTTATATTTCTATTAATTTATTTATTTGTGTTAATTCTTTCATTACGTTACTTTGTATTTTCTTAAAATTGGGAGTTAATGAATACATTAAACTTTCTATTATTTTTAACCCAAAACATATTTCACTAAATTCTTTTGATAAATTAAGATGATATTTTTTTTACATTTTTGATAATTCAACTAAAAAAGCACATGACAAGTCTAAATTTGAATATTTTTTCAATATTTTTATTCCATTATTTCTTAAATTTTTATATTTTTCATTATTAATATTTTTTAATTTATTTAATTTATCATTTTCTTCTACTATTACGGTTATTAATTCATCTATTTTATCTATATTATCAAATTTTTTATTAATATTCATTTCAGTAAAAAAATAATAATATGAATTTTGATTATTTTTATTTGGAAAACAACATATACCAAAATCTATTAAACCTAATTGATATTTTGGTAAGCCAGAGTTATTTTCATTTATATAGAAAAATAAATTACCAGCATGAAGATCATTATGAATAGCACTATTGTATAAAATACTTATTACACCAAATTTTGAAAATAATTTTCCGAACTCTTCTTTTATAGTTGAATCATAATCTTTAATATCATTAATAGTTAATCCTTTAATATTTTCCATAACAATAACATTATTATAATTATTTGTAATCTCTTTATAAACATATGGAATTTTGTACTCGGGTAAATTTTGATTTTTTAATCTAAACATTTCAATGTTTGTAGCTTCTATTACAAAATTTACTTGATTTAACAAAGATTGTTTATTATCTAAAAATAGTTTATATAAATTTAGATTATTTAAAAATGGAATATAAGAAATTATATATGTTAAAGATTCTATTTCATTTAAAGCACTATTTAATTTTTTTTCGATATTATTTTTTAATATTTTAATAACTACTTTTGAGTCATTTTTATTGCCATCTAAACCTTTAAATACTACTCCAATTATACCTGCATTAATTGGTTCTGTTTCTTCTAATCTAATATTATATTTTGATTCGATTAAATTTAATAATTCATAATCTATTTCTTCATTTTCATATGGAACATTATCGGTATATTTTAATAAATACTCTTTTTCATCTTCATATAATATATTCTTTTCCAAACATAAAGATTGAAATACTTTTACATAAACAATATTTAATTCTTCAAGTTTAAAAGTAATAGATTTTACTAATTCTAGTCTTTTAATTCTTGGACGTTTTGTAAAATAATAATAAATAAAATTTTTTGAATAAAAACCGATAATATTATATGAAAAAATAAAAAATAAATTTATTAATCTAATAAAAATATTTAATTTGTTAATTTCGTTATTCGAAGAATTTTTAATCATAATAATAAAATTTATATATAGCGTTTAAGTAATTTAATTAATAATTAAATTTTTATTTTTTACAGAATTATCTTTATCTTTATATTTATTAAATATTTCTGTTAACTTTTCAATATATAAAATTTTTAATTCTTCAATATTATTTTTTTCATTTATATCAATGTGATTACCTAAAACAGTATAAAAATTTATTCTATTAAATATAATTTTTCCTCTTGGAAACCATAAACCTGTTATTCTTTTGAAATAATAAAATATATTAAATATATCACTATCATACGATTTATAAATATTATTATTACCAAAAGTATAAATAGGTACAAGTGTTAAATTATTTTCGAGAGCTAATTTAAAAAATCCTTTTCTTTTATTTATTATCAAATTAGTATTACCAATGTCACTATATTTGGCCTCTTCCGCTCCACCTATAAATAATCCTATAGACTTGCCATTTTTTATAAATTTTTCAATAATTGGTTTTGAACAATCTATTGCACCCATAAAAAGAAAAAAATCTCGTATAATAGGAATATAAAAACAAAAACTGGCAATACCAATATATAATTCATTTGTATATCTCAATGGAAATAATTCAAATAAATTTTTGCATATAGGTAACCCTAGTGATCCTAGAGTTCCAAATGGAAATAAACCATGAGGATGTAATCCTATTAAATATTGTTTGTGATTATTTATTATTTTATATTCATTAAATATTTCATAATTACCTATTAATTTAAAAAAATAACAAAAAGGTTTAAAAAATATATTTTCTAAAGATAATTTTCTATTACCCGTAAATTCTGCAAATTCTAAATATGTTGGTAAATACAATAAAAATAAATTATTTATATAAAAGTTTTGTATAAAAATAAACAAATTCGAATATAAAAATAATATAAAATTTAATTTTGATGATAATAAAATTAAATTATTTGGCATTTTATTATTTCTATAACTTGTTCCTTGTAAATGTCTGGTATTAAAATTTAATAATATAAAATTTAAAAATAAATATATAGGCATATATTCAATACTTAACAAATTATTAAGTATTTTATAATTGTTTTCAATCACTAATAAAGATAACCCACTTAATAACTTTATATACATTATTATATTATATATTATTTAATGTAATGTTAGTTTAAATAATAATTAATTAATAATTTAATTATATTATATGATGCAATTTTATATATTAATAATATGCATAATTTTAATATTAATTATTTTAAGTTATTTATTTTTAAATTATTTTAATTATTTTAATTCAGACGATGATTATATTAATAAAATATCTAATTTTAAAACATTTATTTATTCTATTGCTTGGGAAGACTTTAAAATAGATTCAAAATATCTTAATATATGTGAAACAGATAATGTATTAATGATAACTACGGGTGGTTGTAATATATTAAATACATTATTATTAAATCCTAAAAATATAATTAGTTGTGATTTGTCTCCAGCACAAAATGCATTATTAGATTTAAAAATGTCTGCTATTAAAAATTTAAATTATGATGATTTTTGGCAACTTTTTGGTTTAGGAAAACATGATAACTTTGATTATTTATATAATAATAAACTAAAAAAAAATTTAAAATTATATTCTTCAATAGATTTTTGGGATAAAAATTTAAATATTTTATCTACAAAAGGATTATATAAAAGTGGAAAAATATGTGAACCAATGCATTTTTTAAAAATTTTATATAAAAAAAAATTTGAAAAATTATGTAATTTTAGTAATATAAATGAACAATATGATTATTATTTAAAAAATATAGAACCAATATTATTTAATAAAAAAACAAAAAAAATTATAAATAAATGTTCATTAGAATTTGCAGGAGTTCCTAAATCACAAATAAAAATTATAGGAAATGGTGAATATAGTCAAGATATATTATATAATTTTTTAAAAAATAGTTATAATTTTATTGCCAAAAATTGGAGTTTTAAAAATGAAAATCATTTTTTTCATGCATTATTAATGGGTCATTATACTAAAAATAATTGTCCTGAATATTTAAAAGAAGAAAATTTTGAATTTTTAAAAAAAAATGTAGATAAAATCAAAATATTTAATGGTACTTTAAATGATTATATGAATAATAATAATACTAAGTTTGATAGATTTATATTATTAGATCATATGGATTGGTACGAAGAAGAAAAACAAATTGATACAATTTTTAGTTTGATGTATAAAAACTCTAACAAAAATGCATTTGGATTTTTTCGCTCAGCAAATTCTAAAAGTTGGATAACAAAATATATACAAAAAAATAAGAATATTAATTTAATAGATTTATGTCATGAATCTATTAATGATAGATTAGGAACATATCCAGGATTTTTTAAATTTGAAATAATAAAAAAATAATAATTAATTAAATTATAAATTTATAATTAATAATTTAAATAAAATTATTAATTATAGAATGTTTAATAATCTACCCGATAATTATAAATATTTGATTTATATTTTAATTTTTATATTTTTTATACCTATTGCATTTATTTTTTATTGGTGTTTAGAATCTTGGGTATTTAGATCTTATAGAAAATTTACTTACTATAGACGAGCAAAAAAATTAGCAATAGAAAAAAATAAACAACTAGTAGTTGTTGGCGACCCATATTCAGGAGCTGGTACTACTAAATTTATACAAGATACTATGAGAAATATAGGGTATCCACTATATGAATGTGGCGATTTTACAATCGATATAACAGGATGTCCACAATGCCCTAATAAAACAGACAAAAGTTTAGAATTGGCTTTAAAAGATTTATCTGATAACTGTTGTGTACTATTTGTTTCTGGTACATTAGAATATGTAGATGCAGATATGGAAGAAATGATAAAAGATATGAATAGAGTTTCAGGAGGAGATATGTTTATTGTAACTGTAAATGATTTAACAGGTCATTATTTATATAATTTTAATCCCTTAGCAAATGATTTTACTGAAACATTAAATAACCCTTTTAAACAAAAAAGTAAAAGAATTATATATAAAGCTCCGCCTAATTATGATTATTTTGATTATAAAGATAATCCAAATTATGGTAATTAAATAATAAATAAAAATTTCATATAAGTGATTATGTTTAAAATAAAGACAACATTTACTGCAATATGCTTTAACTTTAATTAATTTTAAAAATAATGACAATTAAATTAGATATCTAATGATACTATATTTTTATCTGATTTTTGTTTTCTTTTTGATTTAGGAACTTTAGCATTTGTTAAATCTTTTAAGTCATCTATACTAATTGTTGATGATTCTTTATTATCAACATTTATTTGTTTTGTTTTTAAACCACTTAATAATGAATTTATTTCACTTTGTCTTGATGATGGACCTCTCATTTCAGGTCTCGAAATTCTTTCTTCATTATCAGTATTTCCTTCATTTTCATTAATTGAAACTCCTCGCGCAGACATTAAATCTGGTCTATTTGATAAATTTTGTGTTCTTTGACTTCTCTCCGGTAATTTAGTTTCAACTGGTGGCGGTGGAGGACCTTCATTTATGTTTGCTGGCATGTCTCTTCTCATAGAAGGACCAAATCCTAATCCAGAATCATTTTGTTGAGAACTAGAACCTCCTCCTCCAAATACACCATTCATAAATCCTGCAAAACCTTGATTACCATTATTACCCATTGTATTTACTGCTGCTGATGTAAATTGTTTCATTAATTCCGGATTTTGTTTCATTATATCATCCATACCAGGCATTGCTGATTTAAATAGTGTATTTGACATATGAACCATTACAGCCGAGCCACCTAGTTGAAATAAAAGTTTTAGTTCAGGTGACATTTTTGCCTTAGATTTATATTTTTCATGTAATTCACCAAATATTTCATCATATTCTTCTATATTTTCATTTAATTGTTCTCCCCATCCTTCTAATTTTATATCAAATGGATCAAATTTATTATTTAAGAACTCTAGACCAGTTACACACGCCATTAACATCTTTCCTTGAAATTTCATAGAATTACTTTTCTCTTTTTCTGCTACTATTGTTTCATATTCTCCCATCATTTCTTGCAAATCTGATTCCATATTGTAACGTTTGCTTAATGTTACTCCTTTTCTCTCTAACTCTTCTAATTTTCTTAAATATTTGAATTTTTCTTTTAATTCTTCTTCTTTTGTTAACTCTGGTTTCTTTTCTACTTTATCTAAATTTATAGGAACGTTATTAAATTTACCAAATCCATCCCATGTTTTATTTTCATTCATATTTGATGTTGCTTTTCCTAAATTTGTTTTCGCTTCGTCGTTTTGAGTTACCGTTTTTACATTTGAACCGTCTTTCTTATCTCCAAATAATCCGCTAAATATATTTTTATTAGACGATGATTCGTTTATATTTTTATTTGTTGTAGGTTCAGAATTAATTGTTTCACTTAAATCATTCAATTCATCTTCTAATCTTGTTATATCATCTATTTCTACATTAGAACTACTTTTTTTTTCTGTCTTTTTATCATTCATTAATAATTCTATACCACTTCCAAAATTTACAGAAGGTCTTGCTTCACTTTCTTCTATATCTAATTTTAAATGTGGTTCATCCAATTCTCCTAATTCAATGATATCAGGATTTAATTCTATGACATCCATTTTATTATGTTTTAATTAGAAGTTAAATTTTTAAGTAATACGAAAAATAAATATATTATTATTTAAAAAAATTAATATATTTATCTTTTTTTTGTTGATCTTCTTCTTTTTATTGGTCTTCTTTTTTTTGTTGGTCTTCTTCTTTTTATTGGTCTTCTTTTTTTTGTTGGTCTTCTTTTTTTTGTTGGTCTTCTTTTTTTTGTTGGTCTTCTTTTACCACCACCTTGTACGACTGGAGAACCTACGCGTTTGGGCCACTGGACAACCCCCCGCCCCGGGATGGCGGCGGCGGCGGCGGAGAGGCCTCTTTTGGCGGCGGCGGCGGCGCGGCGGAGGCGGTGGGCGCGGGCGGGAACGGCGGCAGGGTCGGCAGGGTCGGCAGGGTCGGCAGCGGCGGCGGGGACTGGCGCGGCGGAGTTTGCGGCGGGTGCTGCGGCGGCGGGGTCTGCGCCGGCAGGGGCGGCTGCTGGCGGACCCCCAGCCCCAGCCAAAACTGGTGGCTCTATAGGTGGACCGTCTACTATACCAGTTGTATTGTTCCTGTCATTCCTGGCCCTGAGCAGCTGATTATATCGTCTTCGAGTGCCCGTCGCTTTCGCTGCGCGCCACGTCGCCCTGGCAGCACCAGGGGTGGCGGTGACGGCGTCACGGACGCCAAGTGCGGCGCGAGCGCCTAAGCGACCATCTACGCTCGCTGCGGCGGTGTCGGCGGCGGCAGCGGCGCGTTTACGGGTGGCGGAGTTGGGCTTGGCGGCGGCGGCGGCAGCGGCGGCGGTGGTGGTGGCGGCGGTGGCGGCAGCGGCGGCGGTGGTGGTGGCGGCGGTGCGGACGGTGTTGGCGGCGCTGCTGAGGCGGGCTTTGGCGGCGGCTTTGGTTTCTGAGGTCGGAGTGACGGCCTTTTTGGTGGCGGCGGCGGTGTCACGGGCGACGCGGGCGGGATCGCGGGCGGCACTGGCGACACTGGAGGCGGCGGCTGAGGCTTTTTTCACCGTCAAGTTTTCGCAGCCGGGGGTATTAGGATTGATAATGCAGTTAATCTCACGGTCTGTGATGCCCAGATTCTCCGCATGATCCTTATGTTTCATGACTTCTTTATTTGTTTTTTTTTTATTAGAAAAATCTTCATCAGTTTCGTTAGATTCTCTAGTTATCTTATCCACCGCTTCCTTAAGGTTTTCCTTCGCGACAAGTAACTTCATATTATTGATCGTCCTTTCCGTCAGTATGTATTGGGTCTTGACGATATTAGTATCATTGCCGGCTTTTATCGCTTTTTTAAGGGCGTGGTTAGCAGCGTTCTTAAAATTATCATCTTTAGATGATGCTTTATCCATTGTATCTTGCACTACTTTATCAGGGATTTGTAACATACGGGCGTCATGCTCTACTTGATTCATAGCCTGTAGGGTTATATTACCGCTTTGTATCAGCCGAGTTATTTCCTGAAGTGCTTGTTTTTGCTGAATTTTTTTAGAGGGCTTGGCGGGCGGGGGCGCGGCGGGCGGCGGCTGCAGGGCAGACACCATTTTACCAGTTATCATTTCCATTTCTTCCTTTTTGACATCATTTGTTAGCTTTTGTGTTAATTTAAGAATATCACTTGATAATGTCTGGGCCTCTGTTTCATTTAATTGTTTCTTTTTCATACCATCGACATATCTAAAATATAGTTTAAAAAATTCTGCTAATGCATCATAAAAAGTCATATGTAACTGAAGATTTATCTTACGCGCTTCTAAAGTTTTAACTAATGAATCAAATTCTCCAGTAATTTGTGCATTTAATACTTCATTACCAATTAAGAATTTTTTATTATCTCTATTATATTGGATGCGATTTATTATATTAGTATGTAATGTATCCAAGTTTGTAATAAAGGTTTGCTGTTTTCTTTTTAAATTTTCTAAATCATTCGTATTTTTAATTATAGTTGAATTTCCCATATATATATTATAATAATAATATATATTTTAAAGATTCTGTTAATTTCAAGTATAAAATTAATATATATTTTAAATATAAAGTTTATTAAAGGTATGAAGGTAATATATACCTTGCAAAAGACAATCGGCAAGATCATCTTTTTTATTATTTTTGTTAAAAAATTCTAAATGACTCATCATGTTTTTTTTTAAAAGTAATTCTTGTGTGTATTTGATTCCTAATTTTTTTCTTTCAGAATATGTTGTTTTTTTAGTATTATTAAAAAGTTTTAATTTGTTAGCGGAAGACATAAATTCAATATTATAATTATTACAATCAATAAAATATTGAGCAATCATTCCTTGTATGGTTTTCATTCTATTTGCTATTGGACTAATTTGATTTTCTAAAATTATAATATCTATTTTATGTAAATCAATATTTGTAAATAATTCATTAAATTCCTTTTTTAAATTAATACCTAAATCAATTAAATTTATATCTTTTGCATTTAATTGTTCTATTTTATTTAAACAAGTATTATTAATATGATCTTCAATTAATTTTATTAATTCATTTTTAGATATTGATTTATTATATTCTATATTATTATCATTTGCTATAGATATAATATTTTTTAAATTTTGTTTAGATAAAGTTTTGGTATTAATTGTTGGAATTTTATATTCAGTATTCTTAGTATGTTTATTGCAAAAAAAATTAAAATCTTTACAAAATTTAGCAGGTTTTATACATGAAGAACAATTAGGTATTTTATTGCAAAGATTAATTACATTCCATTTTTCGATATGAAATTCTTCTTTATTTTTGTCATGTTCAAGAATAACAAAAGCCAAATTTTTTATTCCTATATCAATACTAAGAACTTTCATTAATATAAATAAATAATTTTATTTATATTAAAATAATATATAAAGCTTCATTAGTAAAAATATCTGATAAAGATGATATGATATTATATATAATTGTTATTTTTACTTGTGACGCTGAATTTTTATTAATAAAAATTATTTCTTATATTGTTTATATTGAAAATTTTATAAAGTTTTAATGCATATTGAATATACGATTCTGTATAAATAGTACATAAAGAACATAGTTAATGAGTTAAGAATTAAAAACATACCACTTGTCCTGGATTTTTTGTCTAACATTTGATAAACACCATTTAATACTGCAAATACAGCAAAAAATAATGTTAAAAGACCAAGAAAATAGTATACAGTGCAATGTTCTTTACCTAAAGGCGCCATTAAACTGTCTAGAAAAGCCATCGGCATAGTTTTATAATATAGTAATAGATTATTTCTTTTTAATAATAAAAAATAATTAAAAAGAAGTTTTTTTTATTTTTCTTTATTTGGAATTTTAAATCTAGGTGCATGCATTTGAGCTTCTAAAATTTGTTTTGATAAATATATATTTTTTAAATCACTTGTTTCATAACCATATGGTTGATCATCTGAAACTATAGAATCAAAAATATATGGTTTTGTTGTTGGTAAATTTTGATTCGATGATGAATAGTATGGGCATGTAGAACATTCATTGCAAGCATTTAACTGATTATTTTTAATTATTGAATCGGCATTATTTTGTAAATATTTCCTATAATCACTATTAGTTTTAATATTAGCGTTTTCTTTTAATTTATTATCTAAACTGGCACCAATTTGGTAATTAGAATAATTTCTTCCATCATTCATTATGGGTGGAAAATTAAAGTGAATATTATTTGAACCTTTATAACAAGTACCCCAACTCATTTAATATATAATTTTATAATATATTTTAATTAAAAAATTTATTGTAATAATTTAAGTAAATCTTTTTTTTGCATTTTTTGTGCGTCTTCATTACTTTTTAAATCTTTAGTTACTACTAAACTTCTTAATTCATCTACTTTCATTCTACTATAATTTTTTTTTTTCATTAACTTTTTCACCAGTTTCTAGTTCTGTTTCTGATGTTTCTAATTTAATAATTTTTGAATCTAAATTTAATTCATTTAAATTAATTGGTAAATTTGTAAAAAATACATCTTCTGAATCTTGTTCATTTTTTAAGTCAAAAGTATCATGTTTAAATAATATATCTTTTTCATTAATGTCATTATTATCTTTTTGACTTTCTTCATCGCTTTCTCCGTCACTTTCTCTGTCACTTTCTCCGTCACTTTCTCCGCCACTTTCTTCATGTAAATTTTCATCACTTTCTTCATTGTCATTATCAGTATCATATTCATTATCATCATCTTCATCGTTTTCATCATCTGAAACACTTATTCTATTTTTGTTTTGTAAATTAATATTAGTATTAGAAATAGATTCTAAACTTCCGAATTGACTCTGTTGATTAACTAAAAATTGATTATGATTATTATAATTTACTATAAAATTTTGTAAAATTTTACCATGTTCAATTAAACTATTTTCTAAAATATTTAACCGTCTATAACTATATAACATAACTGCTCCAGAAACTAATAATAATAAGCCTAAAGTAATTATAAATCCTGTATCTATAAAATTTAATAAAGAAATCATTAAATTTTATTTTTATTTTTTTTAAGAATGTTAAACGAATATATTTTTAATATTGATATATATATAATGAAATTTATATTATTGGCCGGTTTAAGTTCTTTATTTTTTGTAATAATGGAATTATTATATAAATTTACTAATTGTCAGTCTATCAACACTGATATATTTGTTACTACATGGTTTATTATTTGTGGATTAGTCACACTACCTTATTATTTATATAGGAATTATCACAAACAAAAGCTACCAAATGAAATTATATTTATAATTATAGTAATGGCATTATTATCATTTATTGGAAATTTAATTTATTGGAATGCATGTAAAAATATGAAAAATCCCGGAATTACAAGAGCAGTAAATTCAGGAGTTCTTATAATGTTATTAGCAATTTTAACTTCTGTTACATTAAAAAACTATTTATCATATATACAGGGCTTCTCTATTTTATTAATTGTTGTTGGTATTTCATTATTATTAATGAATAATAATTAGTTTTTTAATAATTTATCAATAATAGTATCTGGATATTCTAAATCTCTTAATACTTTTAATCCTCCTTTAATTTTACTTATTCCTTTTTTAATTTTATAAGTAAATT
>MDSV01169917.1_pt1 | contig 12902 bp, 15 predicted proteins | sample 810851 | NCBI WGS metagenome assembly MDSV01 (sample SAMN05326640, study PRJNA326480) | marine metagenome | isolation source: seawater | place: Atlantic Ocean: North East | collected 2012 | reverse complement strand
TATTAATAACATCTACTGTTACATTAACAAATTCGTTGTCTCCGTTATCTAAATCACGGAAGTAAGTTGCACCAAATATGCCGATTGTACCACCAACATATACTTCTTCAACAGAAGCATTGTCGTTGCCATCGAAATTGTATTGGATTAAACCTACATCAATTGACACTAGGTCTGATATACTTGAGCTAAAACCTCCGTAGAAATCATATTCTACACTTGCGTCGTCGCCATAGTCTACTTGTGATGCCCATGCACCAACATAAAAGCCGTTTGAATCTAACTCTAAACCTGCTGATAGTGCTGGGTCGCCATTATTCTGAGATACTCCTCTCCATACATAATCAGAGCCTACACTAAGAGAGCCTGATAAATCTATTTGTGAGTATGCACTGAATGGTGCGAGACATAACATCATCATAAAAAGTGATTTTTTTAACATATTACTTCCTTTTAAAAATCATCAATAACATCAATCAATCTATCCATTTTATGTTTAATAAAATAGTTTAATAGTTGATTCCGATTGCCTCCTTGTTGGGAGACAAAACTATTTATAATATCTTCTTTTATATCTTCTGGTGTTTTGGTTAAATCTATAAGGATACTATTTCTGGTATATCCATGTGCTGTTTCACTTGTTACAAACTCTTCTGGTGGTAATGCTTTCCATTTGTTTAACAAAACCTTACGGATAGGACGCTGTCTTTTACCCTCTACAAACACATCATCGTCTGATAACATGTTAGGGATACCATCACCTTTATCACCTATAATAATATGTTCCATTAAAACTTGATCTGCAGGTCCTTTTATTTGTACCCAACGCTTTTGTGCAGGTGCCCATTGCCTTACATTAGGAAACTTCTGTAACTGTTTAAAGTCGTGGTCACCTGATACAATTAGAAACGGTTCGGGTATAATCTCATCTGCAAACAATGGTCCTTCTTCTCCTATTGTTTGACTATACTCTGCTAATGTACCTATAACATCATCTGCCTCAGCACCATCTACATCTATAACAGGATAAGGTAAATACTCTGATATCTCATCTCGTATAAGATTTAATGCAGTAAATATTTCACCCCAATCCATTCCACTAGATTCTCTAGTAGCCTTCCTACCTGCCTTATAATGAGGATAATACTTACGTCTCCAATAGTGTCTGTTATCACATGCAATAACTATATCACCAAACTCGTTACCCCATTTCTTTTTATATGATCTAATAGTATTTAGAACCATATGTCTAAGTAAAGGTAGATTAACCTGAGGATTCTGTTTGCCTTTTATCTCTGCCATAAAAGAACCTATAGCAGTCTGATTATAATCTACTACTATCATAATTCTTCATCCCCGTAATTATACCAATCTAATAAATGCCAAGTCTGTTTCCAATCACGGACATGATTAACCTGTTCTGGTTTTAATAATATAGCAAGTGGATAATCATTTCCCAAAGGGTCACATCTATCACCGAAGAATTTTATTTCATCTATCTCATCTTGATAGTCCGGTAGTATTTGAGATTTGTCTCCACCTCTTGCAAATATATCAATTCCTGTTTCACCACCAACCCATGCCTGAGTTGTATTGCCAAAGATCTGATTAAACTTACCAGCAATTTTTTCTCTTTCTTTATGTTCTTCATCATATTTAACATAAAGTTTTCTTTCTGCTAGTGTAGCATTCCTACCAACAACACTAAAATTAACTAAACCATTTCTGTGTTCAAAGTGTAGTCCTGTTCGTAATGGAAATTTGCTATCCATAAGTTCAATACTCAACCAATTATGTTCTGCCTCAGGTAACAAAAACTCTTTAGATTTTAATTTTGTTTTACCTGTGTAAACATCATTGCCGCTACAATTATATACTCGTGAACAAGTATTATATAAATCCTCACCTAATTGTTCTACTGTTTTTGCTTTATCACTACCTGTGATTAGAACTACATTCTTATTCTTGGCAAAGTCCAACATAAACAATTTAAAGTCAGGATCTATGGTGCCTCTTGATGGGGTCAATGTCCCATCCACATCAAATATATAGACCATTACTGTACCTTTAACAATAACATATTAGGATTAATACGAGTCTTAACCTTCATTTGTTTGCCTCGTATCTTACCTACGACATCATGTAAAGCGTTCTTAGACTTCTTCATTATAAGTTTAAGTTGCTCATCTGGTTTACGCAATGTCTTTTCATATGATATCCCTTCATCATAACCTGTAATAGAAGTTCCTCTAACACCTAGTCCACCATCACCCTTAGACTTATATAGCCCTAGTCTACGGCGCTTAGTATCGTACACCCATACCTCTGAACTGCCTAATATATCTACAGGGTTTATAGACGCTATATTTAAGCCTTTATCTGCTTGTAAGTGTCGTAGTCGTGCTACTATCTTACGTGGATCTTGTGCTTTCTTACGTCTAACAGGTGTTTTCCTCTTACTACCTTCTAAGAGTTTCATCAACATATCGTCTAACCATGTAACAAGTTTCCTTGTGTTAGGTGTATTAACATGTGAATATCCTTCCACCAATTGGTCGTCCCAATCACTTCTATCTTTAATTTTACGAACTCTTACAAGTTCATTAAACTCATCTAGAATAGCACTTAGTTCTGTATGTGCTTGTGCAGCTTCTTCTTTATTCAGTTTTACATTGTTTACTAACTGTTCAGCATCAGTTGTCTTTTTGCCTGTTACTAGCCTATCAATTGCTTCATCACAAGCATTCATAAAAAGGCCAAGTTCTTGTCTAATAGGTACAACCTTTCGTTCTACCGTCTTAGCTTTCTCTGCCTTTTTCTTTTCTGCTGCCTGTAAGAAGTAATCATATTTACTGTAAATATACTCTTCCTGTGCTGTAGTCATATAGCCTACTTTACTGTGGAAATATGTATATTCAGATATAGATAGGTAAGCCCAGTCAGGTGCTTCCAGTACTTTCTTTCTTTCTGCTTTAGTCCAATTAGAATGTGTCTTAGTCCAATGACGGAATGAGTTATAACATTCTTTAGAACTTATTTCATAATGGATAAAATACCAGCTGTTATCCCAAGCTTGTTTTTTATCTTCGTCGGACTCTGCAAGAGTGTGCTTAGCCCAATTAGGTTCCTTAATAAGATAAGGAGTTCGTTGTTTCTTTTTAGCCATAATAGGTCTTCCTTAAGTTTCATATTACTAATTATAAGACCAATTGAACTTAAGGTCAAGAAGTTAGAGGACCAATTATGATTAATCTCTGGTCCAGGTTGATTCGTTTTCGGGTCTGTCTTTGTTTGGTCCTAATGAAATCCACGATATAACTTTGTCAAATGTAACAATTCTCCAACCATCTGCCTCTATATCCCAGACTAATTGTTGTCCTGGTTTAGAGTTTCCTTTTAGGTCAGTTGTATCTGCTAAATCTTCTGGTTTTAATGTACATTTCATTTCTCTAATGCTACCATCTGCTTTCTGAAATGTAAATATACCATAACCAACAGTCAAATGCTCTGTTACTTTACTTCGCCATTCATCGTTATTTCGTAAAGGTTCAAAATCTTTTTCTTCTATATTAGGCATTGTCTTTATCCTTACTTAATTTTTTATCTATTAACCACTGTAAGTCTACTTCCTTCTTAGGGTCCATAGCAGACTCACTCCCATACTTATCACTCACCCAATTTTCTTCTACATGTCCTTGGGGAATGTTATGTAATTCATTTAATTCTTTTTGTACCTGTGTGTTTCTGTATATTTCCTTACTAGGTTTTAAGTCAGGTTCAAAAGTTTCTCCAGCGTTAACTGGATCTGAATGTTCAACAGGTTGTACATCAGGTTCTTTTTCGTATTCAACAACATCATCTTCTAAGTGTACAGGTGTTATTATTTCACCTCTGCGTTCTTTTAAACTTAGGTTAGCAGCAATAACTAATACAATAGCAAGTGGGTCGAATACAAATATAAGCAATAATATTAATATAAGGACTGCAGAATCAATGCTACTCGATGAGTCATCTCCATATATTAATTGTGCTACATATTTAATTGGACCTACTTCTTTTTCTAAATCTCTAACAATTGCTCTCTTATCAAATAATGTAGTATTGTACTCTTCTATTTGAATATAAGCTTCGTCTATTGTTGTTTGAATATTATCTATTTGTCCGTCTTTTGTTTCTTGTGAACTTGTTTCTTGATCTCGTAATCTGTTTATTTCTAAATTGGCATTATCTATTGTTGCCTGTGTATCTGCTCTATATTGTGTTATTTGATTACGATACCCTGCTATTTGTTGTTCAGCATATGATCTTAACTCTTGTATTTGTTCGTTTATTAAAGCTCTTTGTGGTTCTTGTTGTTCTCTGACTTCTATACCTTTTGCTACATTATCTGTTCTATTAAACGCTCCACCCGTTGTGCCTTGGTTAGTATAAGATGCTACTATTGCGTCTAATTCGGCAAGTTCTTGCTGTTTTTGAGCTATATCTGTATCCAAACTTGACCTAATAGACTCAATTTGTTCCTCGGCGTATGTTATATCGCCTTGAATTCTTTCCCATGCTGTATCTCGTATTTCTTCTTGTTGTCTTATGGATTCAGTTACATCTAAATTACCACCAGCCTCTATTCTATCTATTCTTTCCTCGGCAACCTCTATTTTATTTCGTTGTCTATCTATTAACTGTTCAACTCTTTGTACTTCTGCAAAAGCATCACCTGTATTAGCAGATTGTTCTATATGTGCTTTAGATAAGAACCCAAAGATCCCTATAGACGTTATTATTGACAATACTATTACTGCTACTACCATATAAGTTTTCATTAAGAACTGAACTCTGGACCAATATTGATAAATCCAAGAGGCAGTAACGAGTTTTGCTATCTCTAAAACAATACCCATCCATAGAATTGCCATTGGCAAACCATTAAATATTGCCATTAATCCTACAATAGAAAAGTATGCAGCTACTGCTGAAACAGCAAGTGCTGAAAATAATAATCCTATTATAAATGTAATATTTCTACTTTCTAACATTAATTTACTCCAAAATTTCTCCATGGATACTTCTGTTTAGGTTTCCATTCAATTGGTTCGAAATTTTTTAAATGGCTAGCTCTCAATCTTACATGTAACATATCATTTACACAGGCATCATCATTTCGTTGTTGCCATTGTAATAAAAATTCTTGTATCTTAGCAGGTGCTCTAGTTTCATACTCTACTATAACTTCTTTTTCCAATTCCTCTGTATGTTCCTTTACAATAGTTGAACTACCAAAATACTTTTCAAACTGTTTATCAGTTTTACATGAGTACCCTATATAATATCTTCCATCTGGAAAATAGGTACAATATACTCTATGCTTCTTAGGTTCTTTCTTTTTCCTAGCCATAGTAGTATTTATAAGGCTCTATATGCATCTACAAATAATGGTGATATAATCCCTTTATGTGTTTTAGGTCCAGGGTGCATCATATCTCTTGCCATACTAGAGCTATCAGGAGTACCATCACCTTCACCAGCCCTATGCCAAGTTACTTGTCTAGTTACAGGAATTTTTATAAGTCTTGTATTTCTACATACATGTTCCATTGCATCATAATATGCTCGTTTGTGCATTAGTGTTTCATTTTCACTTTCATTTACCGTTTCCCAATATGTTTTTAATTTTATATCCCTATGCCAATGACTAACTGATCGTGGTGCTTTTGGTGTATTAGCTCCGATAAACAATTCTCTTCTGGCAGGATCTGGTATTAACCACATTACAACCTTAGGTTTTATAATAGGTACCCATTCTCTAGCTACTCTATAACATGCCTGAATACTACCTCCAGGTTGTCCTAGGTTTATAGGATTTAAGCCCAATTCTTTTGCAACATAATAAGGCCATGTCTGTTCGTAATTTACACCTATGCCAAATGTATTACTACAACCTATAGCAAGTAAACCATTTCTATCTTCACAAAAATCCTCATGATGTCTAAAACCCCAGTTGTTAACTTTGTATGATACATTGTTTTCAGTCCAACCTTCTTTTTCCGCTGCTTCTCTATTCTTCTCAAAATTTTCTTTTGTATCAGCAGGACACCAATCGTTTTCACCATTAGGCCATGTTTCCATACCTTGTTGGCCTAAGCCTTTACTTTTTATCTTTTCATCAGGAACAGCTCGTTTTATAGCCCACCAACTAAAAGCATATTTGAAATGCCGGAGAGCTCTTCTCTCTCGGAATTGATCAAGTTTATTAATGTTTTCTGCCTCCATCAAATACACAAACAAACGATAACATTCCTTCTGAATCGTTTATAACTTGATGATACTTGCCGTCTTCTATTAAAACTATATCACCTTCATCGACTCTAAAATTTTTGTTTATTGTAAGTATATCAGAATCTCCAGGTATTAGTCCATAGTCTCCTATCAACATTCTACCATTACCACCAGTAAATATATAAACTTCTTCTTGTCCTTTGTGGTGGTGTCCTGATGTTTGTCTGCCAGGATTTAAGTCTGTACTGCTTAACACTAAATTATTTAAATGTGTATTATCTTTAACGACATAGCGTTCATCATTTTTAACAATGAAACCTCCTACATCTTTAACATTAACCTTAACCATTATTATACTCCTCTTCAAACGGGTCAACATATTCAAATGTTTCTTCTTCCTCAATCTCATGACCACAGAAAGGGCAGTACTCAATAATATAGTATTGAGGATCTAACTCGTGCGAGACATTAAATACTGCCTCGCAATTGGTACATTCTTTTCTCTTCTTTATTCTATCAGCCACTTTTCTCTTATCTCATTTGCTAATTCTAAATGCCAATCTGCCCCAGGGTGCATGCCATCTCTTGCATGTGGTTTTTTAAAGTCTTTCCACGGTTCACCCTGTGTTAATCTTTCATATACTTGCTCCATATTCTTATCTGCTTCCCAATTATATGGATTTGTTTTACATATAACCTTATCATTATATGTTATAGAGTTGTACAATGGAGAGTCTGGATGTATGTTCTCTCTAACTGTACTATTATGATCTAACCAATATAATTGAATATCGTATGCTCTACAAATATTTTTTATGTTTTCAATGGCAATAGCATTTGACCATTTGTCTGCTTCTATCTCTCTTCGACCATCTAGGAAGTGTCCATATGCTGGATTAGTGTCTAATGCTTTTACCCATGGTCCTAAGTTCCTAACAATATTACTCTCACTCTTTAAAGAGTAATTGTATGTGGTTATTGGTAATGATACTATAACAAAGTCTGGTTTAGGATACTGTCTTAAAAATGCACCTAAGTTATATGCTATAATAGTTGTATCAATACCTGCCAATGCCATATTGTACATTGGAGTCTTTCTAAACTTTCTCCACCACAGGTCATTGAAAAACATACCTGAACCTTCTGTAATAGAACTTCCTGTAACTAAACCATATGGTCTAAAGGAAGGTGGATAATCAGACAAATTCTTCCACATTAACTCATGATTTCTAAAACCTAGGTCATCATATTGATATGATAATGTAACGTCTGAATTGTAATAGTACCAATCTTCTCCTATTACTTCTTTTATCTTTTCAAACCAGGCTTCACTTTCAATGTTCTGCCATTTAAATGGTTTGTCTGTTTCTACATTTCTACTTATCAGACCGTTTTCATGTAACTTTAGTAAATCGTTTGGGTGGCGTCTCCACGCTACCTTCGATTCTTCATTCATGCCCATACCTCTTGCCATTCACCTTGTAGAGCACCCCTGGCATAGTCAGTAGCTCTATTTTCAAAAAAGTTTGTATGAGTAGGAGCATTAATCATCTCTTCTACCCACAATAAAGGATTTCTTTTTACTTTAAAGATTCCTTTCATTCCCATACTTATAAGTCTTCTATCAGCTATATATCTGATATATTTTTTAACATCTTCTGCTTCTAAATTTTCCATAGGTCCCATAGCAAAACATGTATCAATAAATTTTTCCTCTAGTTCTACCATCTTCTCTGCTATGTCATATATATCTTTCTTTAACTTGTCTTTCCATAAGTGTCTATTCTCTCTTATGTATTGTTTAAATAATTGTATCATAGACTCTGCGTGCATTGTTTCATCAACTATAGACCAAGTAATAATTTGTCCCATGCCTTTCATCTTTCCATGACGAGGAAAGTTTAGTAGCATAATAAAAGAACTAAATAACTGCATGCCTTCTGTAAATGCCGAGAAAGCTGCAATATTTGTAGCTACTGATTCATCTGTTCCGTTTGCACCTGCAAGTTTCATAAAGTATTCATGTTTTTCTACCATTGTTTGATACTCTAAGAACTCACTATATGTAGACTCAGGCATACCTAAAGTTTCTATTAAATGTGCGTATGCTGCTACATGTAAAGCCTCTCTAGCAGCAAACCCTGATAACATCATACGAACTTCTGGTTGTGGGAAATAAGGTAGGTAATTATTTACATAACCACCTGCTACATCAATATCACCCTGCACAAAAAATCTAAATATATTAGTTAAAAATGCTTTCTCTGGATCGTTTAATTTCTCTTTCCAATCTTTTACGTCTTCTACCATTGGTACTTCTGTATGTAACCAATGTGATTGTTCATGTTTTAACCACGCATCATATGCCCATGGATAACTGAACGGTTTAAAATACTCTCTTTCTTCTGTTAATCTCGGTTTCCTCGGTCTTGCCATTATTCTTTCCCTTTATCTTTAAATCCTGCTTTAGAAAAAGCCCACTCCCTTTCTTTACACCAAAAACACTCTCCACATCTTCCTCTAGGTTGCATAGTACATGTATGCGTTATTTCTGAAAGAGCCTCAAGTCTGCCTTCCTCGTATGCTATTCTAACCAACCATTCTTTAGTTAGTTTATCGAAAGGCATTTTAATTACATCTTCGTAAATTGTTCCTCTACTAAATTCTCTGCCTTTAGGTAATTCATCTGACCACTCTAATATATCATCTGCAAATGGATTTGTACCTAAAAACATAACATCAGCACCTTGTTCTATGTAAGCTTCTCTTATTCCTTTATTCAACCAGAATACTAATGTATCATCATCTGGTTCCCTGTTATTTTTATCTACTGGACCTACTGGAATAGTATGTATTCTTTTAGTTCCAAAAAACCTACAAGATTCTTCTAACACATTATTAGCGTAATGTATAGAACCATCCGGTTTAGGTACAGTAAATGCTTTAATTTTAACTTTGTGTTTTAGGCATTGTTCATAAACCATATGCCATAAAATAGCGCTGTCAAAACCACCTGACATAACGACTCCAATTGTTTTATCGGATTCGTGCCAGGGTTTTATATAGTCATAATAAAATCGTGCAAGGGGTGTTAAGTCTTGTTCCATTAGCCTTCACAAGCTACACACTCGCCGTCAGCCAAATCAGCCATATCTAATTCTTGTATAATCTCTCTTTCAATTCGTTTAGATACTTTATCTGCTTTGCCAAGTTTCTCTGAACGACAATAGTATAGCGTTTTTACTCCTGTTTTCCATGCCAAAAAATGTACAGCATGCAAATAGGCAATATTTGTATTAGGTCTAAAGAATACATTTAAACTCTGTGCCTGATCTATAAATTCCTGTCTGTCTGCTGCGTGTTCTATAATCCATCTCTGGTCTATTTCCATAGATGTTTTAAATACTTGTCTTTGTTGGTCACTCAATTGTTTTATATGTTGTACTGAGCCATCATTACTTATTATTGACGACCAAACCTCGTCATAATTTGTTCTCGGGTGTTGCTCGCAGTACTCTTTAATGAGTTTGTCCAAGTACTTATTTTTGTTGAGGTAAGCACCCGATAAGGTATCTTGTCTGTAAGCATTAGCTCTAAACGGTTCAATAGATGGCGAAGTGTTACCCATAATAATACTACTGGAAGCGTTAGGAGCAACAGCCATGACATGGCTAAAACGAATCCCTCGTCCTTTAGCATCTGGAGCTTCTCCTCTCTCATTTCCAAGTTCTTTATTTGCTTCATCTAATTTAGTCCTAATATGTCTAAATAATCTCAAGTTGGCACCTTTAGCTTCACTGCTTTCCCATGCAATATTCTGCTTTTGTAGATAGGCATGAAATCCTAAAGCGCCAACACCTATACTCCTTTCTTGAGAGGCAGAGAATTTAGCTCTTGCCACCTCATCTGGAGCGTTTTCTATAAAAAACTGCAGGACATTATCTAACATCTCTGCTACGTCTCTTAAAAATTGTGAATTCCTACTCCATGAATCGTAATGTTCTAAATTAACTGATGATAAGCAACATACTGCTGTTCTCTCTTCACTCGTAGGTAAAATAATCTCAGAGCATAAATTACTCTGGTTTATTCGTAATCCTTTTTCCTTTTGGAACTCAGGCATATCTCTATTACTTGTATCAATAAAATGTAAGTAAGGTTCGCCTGTCTCCATTCTCATTTCTAATATTCTTTGCCATAATTCTTTGGCAGAAACAGTATCTTTAATTAAACCGCTATGAGGATCTGTTAAGTTCCAACCATCATCACAATCAGGATCTGTCATACAGGTTTCAATTATTCGCATGAAATTATCTGTAATATTAATACCGTGATGTAAGTTAAGGCATCTCATATTTGGATCGCCTGTTGGTTTCCTCATTTCAAGGAACATTAAAATATCTGGATGGCTAATATCAAGGTAAGTAGCATAACTGCCCCGTCTAGTCCTGCCCTGACGGTACGCCAAGCACGAGGCGTCGTAAGTCTTAAGATGAGGCATGACGCCAGTAGACTTATCGTCAGATGATCTAATGCCAAACCCAATACCAACACCGCCACCAAGCATAGAAAGCCAATTTGTTTCTGATAAGTTTTCAACTAATCCCTCCGCTGTGTCATTAATGTAATTTAAAAAACATGATATAGGCATACCACGTCTGCTTCTACCATAGGATAGAATAGGAGTACTGTAGGATAGCCAATGCTTACTACTGTACTCATATAATCTTTGGGCGTGTTCTGGATTACTTGCAAAGCTAGTACTCACGAATGCAAATCTTTCTTGTGGAGAATTTTCTTCCTCCATCATATAACTTTCTCGTAATCGTTGTAAACCTAATTGATCAAACAATTCATCACGATCATAATCAATTTGTATTCCTAAATATTCTGCTTTTGCCATTTCTTTCTACTCTTCAAATGCTTTTATTACATCTGGAAAATGTGTTCCAATTATGTCCCAACAGGTTTTGGCAATCTCAGCATGTTCTTTCTGTGTACCATTACCCATCCTTAGTTGACAATAATGTATCCATGATCTTAATGTACCAGCCATATAAAGAGTAGTCTTAGTAAGTCCTTCAGGCAATAATGCCCTTGCTTGTTCCTTTGCTATACCTAACTTTAGTGCCTTATTATATTTTTCTAAAGCATCATGTCCGAGGACATCCTGTAATGCCTTCCACTCTCTATTAAGTGGAATGTCATCAGTAGGGATAGAGTTTTGTCTATTCTTTTCATCTTGTAGACGTGTCTCTCTATCGTAAGTAAGCTCTTCAGCCTCAGCATAACGTTGACTAAACTCTTGAAAACTAAAACTACGATGTCTTATAATCTGTCTAGATATATCTCTAGTAGTTGTAATCTCCATTGTAATAGAAACCATCTCGAATGGACTCCAATGTTGGTTTTTTATCAAATACTTTAACAGTTTGGGAGCAGTTTCTTTATTGTTTTGATTAGTAGGATTACTAACTCTAGCACAATAAGCTACTAAATCTCCTGCACTGTGGCAATCGTCTATTACACTTGGTTTCGTGACTCCAATTAAATTCACGTTCATTCTATTGTCTCCAGTTGGTGAATCTTAATTCAGCTTCCAAATCTTTGAAGACATTATTACTTATAATTTCCTCAATGTCTACACCCGCCAAAACCATATCATTTATATCTTTTTGTAAGATATCCTGTGGCCATATTACAACACTATTTCCATCTCGTATAAGTTCTTCTAAAACTCTACAGACTTCTCTATTTTTAGGTTGGTTATCCACAATAATGATCTTGTCCTCGGGTAATTGTAAGCTGTGTAATTTGTTAAATGATGTTCCTGCAACTGCTATACTGTTCTCTAAAAATAAACTATCTAGAGGTCCTTCTACAACCTTCACAGGCTCATTATAATTTATAACATCTAGGCCGAAAATAGAAGGAAAATCTTCAACTATTTTCACCATAATGTATTTTAATGGTGAGTTACCATAATCCCTAAGGTTGATTGAAGTTAGCCTCCCATCCTTATCAAAGAATGGGATAGCTAACCTCGGTTCTTGAGTCTTAATTCTATCTTTATACTTAGGAGCTAACTGATGTATCTTTGAAATGTCGTCTATATGATATAGTCTATGCCATTCCCTCCTGGGTATCTTCCTCTTTTTAAGGAAGTCTATTGCTATATGATTAGAATCACTCAACTCAACCTGTTCATGTATTTTGTCCACTCTATCTAAGATGTTATCTAGTAGTCTTTCTGGATTATTAAATTTGGGTGGCTCAAAATTGAACTCGGGAGTCTTGTTGGCACGGGGTCCTGCTACACCTTCTGAGTATCGTTCTAGGACATATTCCTTATATAGAAGAGGATCGGTATCTTTTAATAATCCACCAAAAGTCTTACCGGCACCACAATTATGGCACTTATAGAACATGTCGTTCTTCTTACGGTAAAGATATCCCCGTGCCTTGTTCTTTTTGGTACTGCTGTCGCCACAGATAGGGCAACGGAAATTAAACAGATAATCGTCCTTGCGCTTGAAACGGTCAAACCGATGTGAAATCATCATAATATATTTCAAGTCTACATGTAACATAGTCACTATTATACGAAATTCCTAAGTAGGAATCAAGTA
>MDSV01061044.1_pt1 | contig 12903 bp, 5 predicted proteins | sample 810851 | NCBI WGS metagenome assembly MDSV01 (sample SAMN05326640, study PRJNA326480) | marine metagenome | isolation source: seawater | place: Atlantic Ocean: North East | collected 2012 | reverse complement strand
GGAGGAATAGAGACGCCCAAATCGTTCAGACGCTGGAGGATTTCGGAGGCGTACGAATCCTCCTCCTCGGTCGCGTCTTTATCGATTGAAGAGGGAATTGAGGACATGTTTGTGTGTCGAATCACCTCTCTTTTGCGTGTTTCTTTGTGGCGACTTTCGTCTCGAGATCTCATCGAAATTCCTCCAAGTTCTTCATTCTTTTGCACGGAAAAGCGTAGCACTATCGATCAAACGAAAGAGTTTAAAGAGATATTCATTTGTGCGTGGTATTGTGTGTTCTTTCCCTGATGAGTCAATCCGGGGTGTCGCGCAATGCTGCGAACGAGAGTAAACAACAACAAGATGGAACATCATCATCATCATCGTCACAAAAGCGAGCGTTAAACCACCAGGAACAGTTGAAAGAAAAAGCGCGATCGATCGCGCATTACCTGCGAGCGTCGAAACACTCGACGTTGGAACAACGGTCGGCGCGTTTAAGAGACGACCGGGTGTCGTTTTTTCGCGCGAAAGATTTCTACCGGAGCTTACGGGAAGATCCGGATTTCGTGGAGAAAGAGTGCACGATCGGAGGGAAGACAATGGATGATAAAATCGAATATCTCGGGAACGTGTTGTTACACTGCGGGTTGATTCAAAGATGCGAACGGATATATAAGGCGCCGAGGAAAGGGAGGACGAAACGAGTGAAATATCCGCACTATTTGGAGAAGACGAAGAATCAATCGTTCGCGTATCCGTCCAACGACGACGATTCGTTTTACGCGTGGACGTACGACCAGCCGATGAGTTGGACGTTTTTGATCGCCTCTTGGGCGGTGGCTATTTTGGTCATGCTGGCGTGCTTGTTTCCGTTGGCGCCGATTTGGTTCAAGAAGATTATTTTGTACTTGTGTGTGGCGATTTTGATGTTCTTTACGGTTATTTTGGTCGCGCGAGGGGTGGTTTTCGCCGGCGTGTGGTTGGTCTCGGGGAGACACTTTTGGATTTTACCAAACATTGCCAGCGACGAGATTCCAATCAACGAAGTGTTTTCGCCGATGTGGATGTTTGACGATTTGGACGCGAGCGGAAACGTGGTCGGGAAGATTGGAATCGTGCAGAGAATTTTAGGGACGGGGATTTTAAGCGGCGCGTTGGTCGGGGTGTATAAAATCGCGCCGGAGAAGACGCAGGCGTTGAAGATTGTCGGGAGAGCGCACGATGCGATATTGGAACAATTTCACTTAAAGAAAGGGTTTTTGGAAGGTTCTAACGAGACATCCGCGAACGCGACCGCGGCGAGTGGTGGTTTAGAAGGAGATTTAAAGAATAACAATTCGAGCTTGTTGGTAAACGCGACTGCGAATAACAACACGATCAACTCGAGCGCGGACGCTTCGGTACCGTTTTGCGAACTGTTCCCGGAAGACGACGAGTGCGCGGAGTACGTGCCTTTGAAGAAAGAGAAACTCGAGGAAGAGGAGGAGAAGAAGGAGAAGACGAAAGTGCACGCGGAGTTATAAATATAGACAATAAAAATCACATATATCTGCTCTTTCTATGAACAAATCCCATGGCATCTCTCACGTCCGCGCACGTCTTTTCCGCCACCTCGTTCGCTCGCACCGCCCCTTGTTCTAACACCGAGTCTAAATACCCTTCCTCGTTCATAATTTCCTCGTACTTTTCTTGAATCGGTTTCAAATGATCCACCACGACTTCAGTCAACGCCGGTTTGAATTCCCCCCATCGCATGCTCGCGCACTCATTCAACACCTCTTCTCTACTCATACCGGTACATAACTCGTACATGGTCAACAAATTCTTCGCTTCTGGTCGTTCGTCGTCGTAATTCATCCCTTCTATGGCATCTGTTTTGCACCTTTTAATCTTCTGCGCGATCACGTCCGGCGAATCCAAAACGTTAATCCGACTCCCTTCCGCCGGGTTGCTCTTACTCATCTTCGCGCTTCCATCGGTCAAACTCATCACCCGCCCGCCACTCTTCGGCGTAAACGCCTCTGGTACAATCAATACGTCTTTCCCCCGAAATCTCCCACTCGGCGACTTCTCGTTCTTCCCTCGTTTTTTCCATTTATTCCCGCCGTATAAATTGTTAAATCTCCCGGCGATGTCTCTCGTCAACTCTAAATGCTGCCTTTGATCCTCCCCAACTGGAACTAAATCCGCGTTATACAACAAAATATCCGCCGCCATCAACACCGGATAATCTAAAAGTCCAACAGACACGTCCTCGCCTTGTTTCCTCGCTTTTTCTTTGAACTGAATCATCTTCTCCAACCATCCGATTGGCGACACGCAGTTCAACAGCCAACACAGTTCGCTGTGCGCGGCGACGTGCGATTGCACGAAAACCGACGCTTTCTCCGGACTCACCCCAGCGGCTAAGTATATCGCCGCCGATTTCCTCGTGCTCTCTTCCAGCTCTTTCGGCGAGTGTCCGCCAGCCGTAATCGCGTGTAAATCCACCACGCAGTAAAACGCTTCGTGTTCGTCCTGCAATTTCACGTAGTTTTGAATCGCTCCGAAATAGTTCCCCAGGTGGATGGAACCGGTCGGTTGGACGCCGGATAAGACCCGTTTCATCCTTTCTTTTTTCTCTTCACCCGATGCTCCTTCCGAGGACGACGTCTGCGACGCGGAGGAGATAACGGAGAACTTTCGAGGACGGAAAGGAGAAGAAGAAGAAGAACGCAACACACCCATCGACGCAGACGGATGAGACTTTGGATAAAATGAATGTAATCCCTTCTTTGAAGAGGACGACGGCACGAAGACGCACCGAGAGGAAGAACAACTCGAAGAAGTCGAAGCCATCGTCGTTTTCGAACGCAGGAGTGGTGGTGGTGCAGGTGCGAGAGAAAAAGATGAAGACATTCTTCGTCTGAGCGCAGCGAAAGTGCTACTCATTAGTGAGGGGAGTTTCCCCAAATTCACTCACAAAATGTATGCACACGTATGAATACACACGCACATAAACCGATGCGAAAAAGAAGCGAACGATGACAAAGTTCTCTCCCTCGTCAATGTGGAGAGTGCGAAATATGGTGCACTTATTCGCGTGGTTCCTCGCGTACGCGGAACAGATGTTCGTTTCGAAGCGTCGACACGTTCTGCTTCGTTGGAATCTTTCTCGTCGTCGCGAATACGCGCGCGAGAAGAAGAAGAACGGGCGGGAAAAAGGAGTACCACCGAAACGAAAACCTAAAGGCAAAAGAGTCGCGTACTTCGTGACTGGGTGGTCCTCTGGCATCGGGTTTGAGACGTGTTTGTCGCTTTTGCAAGGACATAAAGAAGAAGAAATGGTGGTGGAGTTGCATTTGCCAACTCGCGCTTTTCCCCCAGGAGGAGTGGGTAATAAAGGGCGTTTGAGAGAAGGCGGAGACGAAGATGCAAACGATGCGGGAAAAAGGCTGCGAAACGCGGCGAAATCGAGAGGTTTAATTGAAACGGGCGAGAAGGAGAAAAAGAACAGGATTGTTTTGGCAAAGATTGATTTGGATTGCGCGACGTTGGCCATCGACGCCGGCGCTCGAAAGCGAGCGAGGAAGTACTTCGCCGAGAACGAGGTGGACGTTTTGATTCACTGCGCGGCGGAGTGCAACGCGGAGAGGAAGGTTTTAGTGCTCGAAGAAGGTAGTGTAGATCGAGAGGCGATGTGTAACGTCCTCGGGCCGGCGGTTTTGACCAAGCTGTGGAGAGATGAAATGAGCGTAAACGATAACCGCGAGGACGGCGGCGGCGGCGCGATGAAGAAAACGGTGGTGTTTGTCGGGTCGTTTACGCATCGAGCGAGACTTGGGGTATGCACGCGAGCGAACGCGAAAGAGTGGATATATCGTCTCGATCGGTGCGCGAGCGCAAGGAAAGAGAAAGATTTTGAAACGTTAGGTGTGAGGTACGCGCTGAGCAAGCTGATGGTGACCGCGTACGCGCTCGGAAAGATGAGAGAAGAAGAAGATAGAGACGATAGTTTCGTGAGGGTAAAAGTGGTCGATCCAGGATTGTGCCGCACGAAACTCACGCGAACGTGGCCGAAAGCTTTGCGTTTTTTGTACGAAATTCCCATGCGAACGGTTGGTTTGCTAGAACATCCTCGGAAAGGTGCCGAGCGCATCGTTCGCGCTGCCACGCTTTCCGAAGACAACGAGAAAGAAAAAGAATGGTCAAACGCGGTCGCATATTCGCATATTGCGAGGGACGAATTGGTACAAAGACTATGCGTCAAAGCAGTGGACGGGTTCATCGAGAGAGAGAACGCGCGCGGATGCATTAGCTATTAGATTTAGAAACAATAAGTGTATTTTTACAAAACGAGCAATGAATGCAATACAACTACAGAAATGACGATGAATTCTTTTCTTCCACTTTTTCTCTCCTCTTGTTCTTAGTCCCGGTTTGTATACTCGAACAAAAGCCTAGTGGCCGCGCTGGACACTGAGACGAGTTGCATGCGCAACTTTTTAGTCAGCTTATACATGAGCGAAAATTGGGTTTCGGTTTGCGTTTCATCCGCTGCTAACGTTCGAGACATGGACGCTTGCAAAGAGTCACCAAACGCGATTTCAGCCTCGGAACCGAGAGTAAACTGCGCACCAGTTGCGAACGGGTCCATGCCAGGATCTAGCGACAAGAGACCAGGGAGGGAAGGTGCGGCCGTCACGCGCCATCGCGCGTTACCGACGTTCCCACCGGCTTCGATTTTAGGCATCAACGACGCTAATGTCGACGAGGCTAAGGAGGAAAACGCGATTCGTCCATCGCGTTCTAACAACGATTGCGAGAGCTGTCCTTCGAAAATCCTCGCCGCTTCTTCGGGAGATAAACTCGAGAGACTGGCTAAACCGCCGCCTTCGCCACCCGAACCAGACGCAGATTCCGTCGCTGAAGATAAGACGAGATTTTTCGACCACTCTGAAGCTTGGCCTTGAATCAAAGCTCGGACATCGGCGCCGAGTAAGGAGACGTCCACCATTGGATCGAGACCGTTTTCTGGGATAAAAACTGCGCGGTTCGGGTGTTCTCGGTTCAAACGGACTTGCGCAGCGACCAAGTTCACGTCGCCTCTATCAAAATTAATCACGCCAGATGGACGTAAACGCTTCGCGTCCGCTGCACCATCGATGGTCACTTCGCCGCTGACGCCAAAGTTCAAAACGAACGGATACACGATGGACATTTCCGGACCGATTTGGACTTTTAAACCGCGAAAGCGAACATCCGAGAGCTTGTCCAAGTTACGTTCCCGACGTAACCGCGCTTTCTCTAAAGCTGCCCAAGCTTCTGGGTCATTCGCAATAGCCGCGCGTTGCAAAACGCTCGCCAAATCTGTTGATTGTTTGCCTTCGCGATCGATACGCGAAAGCAAATCATCCTTGCCTCTGTTTGCGCCTGGAATGTCGACATCTTTTTTCCCATTTTCGGCTCCTGAAAGTGCGGCGTCTTCCGGCTGACCAGGCGTTGCGGTGACTTGGCCTTTTGAAAGTTGTATGGACCCTCCGACTTCAGGTGCGCTGATTGTTCCCTTCAAAACGAGACCGGCATTGACTTGACCGTTGTACGCGTTTCTCGCGCGCACGTCCAATCCTTGAATATCAACTTTCAATCCAGCTTGCGTATCCGCTCGAGCGACTAAATTATCCCATGAATCTCCGCCTCGTGACTTTCGCCTTTGAATAACTGGGATTGCGCCTTTAATTTTTACGAAACCTTTACCGCATCTCCCTTCGATATCGTCTGCGTACAGCGTGTTTCGTTGAATTCGAATCGTAGCGTTCGTCGGCGCAAAAGGTTTCGCCAGGAACGGAGAGACAATTTTCGCGCGTCTTATTTCAGCAACTCCATCGAACACTGGGTTTTCAGATGTACCTCGAGCGTGTAACGCGATGTCCGCGTTCCCGCTTTGCCATTCGACGTTATCGGTACCACCGGAAGCGGCGGCGCACAGAATGCACATCCCGGCGTCTCGAACTTTCGCATCCACGGCTAAAGACTGATCGTCAGCTTCTGGTAATGGTACGATACCAGACGCGCGAACGATACCACTCGAACCGCCATCAGAAGCACTCGTCATCGGCGACGCTTCAAAATCAAATTCAACGCGTTGTTGGTCGTTCAACAACGCTCTCGCTTCCACCGCGGAGAGCTTCGTGGATCCAATCTTACCATCGCGAAGTCGAACGAGGACGTCCCCAGTCGGTTCTTCCACGGAACCTCCCAAGTGCCCTTGCACTAACAAGTTCCCGTCGGTTCGAGGTAGCGCAGATGGCCATAAAGGTCGAAAAACCTCGGTAAGAAAACCAATCGGTAAGTCTCGCAGACTAAAGTTGGCGTCTTGCACCTCGCCGCCGACGGCGCCTTGCGCGGACAAGGATGCAGCGTCGGAGGTGATTTCAAGGCGTTCGAGCTTCATGCCGTCTTTCTCGTTCGCGGAACCTAACGCCTCAGCTTTTCGAACAACGTGTGGCCCCCAGAGAAGGTTTTCACCCGACACGTCGAATTGAACGGACGTCGGATGTGAACTTTCTAAGTTACTCAAAGCGGTGTTAAACGCTCTCGAGGAATCTTTGAAAAAGTCGCCATTCGCTGCAGCCTGTTCGTCTTTACCGGCGTCTTCTTCATCGAGGAGTGCAGTTGGGACGCTTGTCTTCTTGATTGAATTTCCCGACGCTTGCACGACTCCACGCCATTCACCTTTCAAATCTTGTAACCCGGGCAATTGCACCGCCTTCTTCTCTGTATCCGCTAAATCGTCGTCGATGTCGTCGACGTCGATGAACTCCGTCGTTCTTCGATGACGCTGCAGTTTAGACTTTCGCTTCTTTTTGTTGTTATTCTGTCGCTGTTTTTTCTTATCGACTGCGTTGGAGGTCATTTTTTTCTCTCTCGATTCCATCAACTGTTCGAAAACGTCTCGAGATATGTCTTGCGATATCACCGATGCTTGAGAAATCGCATTCACGAACGCCTCCTTGGCTCTGCCGTACTCCTGCGGCGTCGACTCTTCGCGTAAACTCGCAAAGAGGCGAACAGCGGGGAGCATTTCTTCAACGTCTGCGGACGGCACCGCAAGTCGGAAACGCCACTCGCCTTCAGCTTTTGGCGCTTCCTCGGGGTTCATGGGCGGAAGCTTCTGTAACGAAGGCGCACCTGGTTTGTTGAAATTTGGCGCTCCACTCGTGCGATTCCGTCCATCAGCATCTCCGTTTCGGCGGTTTCGTGGTTTAAACTGTTTAAACACGTTCGAGAAGCGATCTTTCTTCACGGCTTGGGTTTCCGTTGACGGCGTGTCGTTCATCTTTTCTTGGAACCACGCGTCGCGTTCGTAGGACAACGGTTGTGAGGTGGACGCCGACGCGATAGAGCCAAACGGAGTTTCCACGTTACGTTCTTCAAAAGGAGAGATGTACGGTTTCACGGACCCGTTGTCCGTGTATTCGCTCGAGATCATCGATGACGTTGTTGGCGTTGCTTTCGTCGCTTTATCGTGTTGTTGGCATTGTTCTCGGTCAAAGGCGTCGTCTTCGTCTGCGTCTTCGTCAATCTGCTCTTGCATTTCGAGTTGTTCCATGCGCACGATGCGAGCTTCCTCTTCCAACTCTTCCGGTGTTTTCGTTCGAACTTCCTCGCCTTTGTTGATCTCGTCGTCACCCTGAGTCGATGGAGATGAAAGTGTTTGCTGTTCCTTGATTAAGTTTGCCGCCGGGTGCTTTTTCATGTCAGAGAAGAATCCGGAAAATAAACCTTTATTGTTGCTATTGTTGTTGTTGTCGTTATTTTTGGTTTCCTTCATCGCATCCGCCGCGGCGGCGGCGACGACTGAAGAAGTTTCATTCTCTGACGACGTCACCGCTAACGCTGGCTCCGTTACGGCATCTTCTTCTTTACCTGCTTCCGCGACTAAATCGACATCAATAAGGTCAGACAATAGCGAGGCATCGCCTTCCGACATTGTTCGTTTTTGTCTCTCGACTCTAGATTCTGGCAATTTGGACCACACGGCGTCCGGTAACATGTACTCGCCATCAGCTTCGTACCTCGAACGCGCTTGCTCGAGAGTTGCCGAGTGAAGTTTTACCGTTTTACCGCTCCAAGAAACCTCGCCTTCTGCTAAATCGCCGGTGAAACCACTCAGACGTGGCTTTTCGACGCGTAAAACCCCTTCGCCAACTTTTTCTCGTAAATCTAATCGCGCAGACGCGACGTCCACGCGACCTCTCAAAGATCCGAGTTCCAAGTCGTCCAATTTCAAGCCAGCGAGTTCGAATGCGCCTGCAAAATCACCAAACTCAACGCCCGCTCGTAAAGCGCCGCGACGTAATGCCGCAGATGCTTTACCGTCGGCAGATATTTCCGCCGACAACGACTCGTCTGATCTGCCTTTCGCCGAGAGCGATAAACCATCAGTGGCCGAGGCGAAAACTTTGCCGGTCAATTTCGGAGCAAGCTCGAGTTTGTTCAGTTTCAAGTTATCCAACTGCGCGGTACCTTCAAACGTCGGGAAGGCGCTACTTTGTTTCTTCTCTTCCTCACTCGCGGCGATTTCGCTACCTTTATCATCCGTTGCAGCGACGCCATCGGAGTTCTCAGCACCGGCGACGGATGCCGTTGGAGTTGAAAATTTACCTTTCACGCGCGCGCGCCCGGTTACTCGCAATCGAACGCGGTCGGGATCTCGAACGTATCGCAACTTTTCCGAAACAGCTTCGCCACCTTCTTCCCGACCATCTTCTAAATCAAACAAATCAAACCCGTTCGCTCGTCCATCAACTTCAGCGGCCGTGTATGCAGGCTTCCCAGCTTCAATCGCATCTTCCACGGTTACAGCAGCTAACGCTTTTTCTAAGGGAGGAAATTCCGTCTTTACGTCTGCATCGATTTCAATTGAAGGTGTTTTCAGCTTTGCGGTGATACCTTTCCGTTCTATTGTTACTCTACCGCCCACATCGGCGTCGTGATCTATGTTCCAGTCAACGTTAACCTTGGGACCGGAATGTGCACCTTCGATGGTCGCCGTAGCATCCGCGTAGCCAGGAGGACACACGCGGTCAATCCAAGCGCCGATTTCATTTTCTGCGTCAGTGGTGCTATCACTAGTCGATGGCGAGTTTTCGTCCCCACTCCCATTCGCGTTACTAATGCTATTATCGAATCCTGTTGTTGCTACTTGTCTCGCTAATGCTCTCGGATCAACGTCTATTGCCGTTGCTTCCACGTTAATCGCGGCTGGGTCATGCAACGCGTCCGGATTTATCTTGATCGATCCGCTCGCACGCACTTTGCCGCCCGCAACCAACTGCCCTTCTGCCGAATGCAAGACGAAAATATCCTTCTTTGGTTCCACCGTCCATGTCGCTTTCACGTTCCGAATGGGAACACGATCGTAAGCTGCAACGGCGCCTTCCTTTTCGTACTTCTTCACCGCGCGATACGACCAGGCTTTCTCCTCTTCCATCGTAGCGCTGAAATCTTTCGCGTTCTCTTCTGGTAAAAAATCTGTCGTTTCCGCTTGCCCGGTGAAGACAGGCGCTTCCAAAGGGCCAGAAACGTACAAGAATCCTTTCAAGGCGCCCGCGAGCGGTCTCGGTGGAGGACGGACACCTAGTGTTTCTCGCAAAGCGTGTGCCTCTATTGGTGCGATTTGACCGGAAAGGCGATATTCTCCTCTCGGCGCGTGAACTTTCGCGTCCGGACCTAAAAGTAAACTTTTCACCGGAAGCGGGTTCAAATCCAAATCGCCCGTGACTGTAATTGGAACGTGACCGTAGTGACCTCTCCCGTTGTGAATGTACATGCGTCTTTTCTGGAAAACTAAATCTAACTCCGTGTCCGCGAAGTCATCCGTGGCGTCGTAAAAGTGGAAACGCAAGTGCTTCCCTCTCAACTCGCCGGAAAACTCTGGGAAAAGCCACGTCGATTTGTCTTTCGCCAAGATGTTAATCTCGCCGTCCAAGCGCCCAGCGTGCATATCGATCGGTAAACCCGGGATGCATCGGTCAACAAACGCCGCAGAAGTGTTGGAAGCGTTCACTTTAACTTTCAAATCTGGCATGGCTATATCGTCTTCACCCATTGGTTTCTGATTCTTCTCGGGATTTTTATACTGCACGTTCACTTTAAGCAAGCCGCCGTTATCGGTACGACTCTTTTCATATTTCAAACTTCGTTCTTCGGCGTCAGAGTTGTGACCTCGAAGATTTCGGGCCGCAAAATTCGCGATGAACGTGTTTTGTCTCTGTTCTGGAGGCGTCACTCGAGAAATTGGATTGAACTTTGCGTCTAGATCGAGCTCACCTTTCGGCGATATTTTCATAGTCGCCGAAAGGTTCTTCACGTTCCTCGGTTGAGAATCTCCAGCCATGTGCAAAGCCGCAACGCCACGTTCGAGCTTAATCACGCGCACTTCAAAGCTTGGACCACTCGCTGTTTTATTTTCACTGATTGCATTCGTCGCCTCTGCGCTCGCTTTTTTCACGGCATCTAAATTAAACGACGGTCGCGCCGAGGGCAAATTCGCTTGAAAAGTGGGTAAATCTTCCGGGTACCCAAACCAAGACTGATTGACGCCTTGCTTCAAAGTCGCTTTGACGCCATCCAACCGAATTTCCGCAACTATTTTCCTCCGAGTGATGGAGCGCACTAAATCGTATGAAATTTTCGCGGTGTCCACTTCGACGATTGATTTTTCGCCTCCAGTCGTTTCCGCGCCCACGACTAAGGGCCCAACTTCTAAAACCGGTCCAAAACCTAAAATGCCAGGAAACGAAAAGAGTTTGCATCTGCCTACGCGCACTGGACGACCAACAACGGATGATGCTAACTCTCCAATTTGCGGTAATCTCGGGCCAATCATTCCAGGGCCGATGACGTAATGACACATCGCCGTGAGCGCCGTGGACGCAAAGAGAACCCATTTCGCCGTATTCTCGAGCCGGGAACGCCATTGGATCCAAAAGCTTTGCCAGAGCGCATCGAAGACCGCAAGAGCGTCTCGCAGAGTGCTGTCCTTCAGCGTTTTTAGAAGTTGCTCGCGAAACGACAAAGCTGCCAGGGCTTGCGACGTGATGAGCGCGAGCGCTTTTTGCGCGTTGTTCTCCTTTTCATCATCATTTAGACGCGCCGGTTTTGAGATTTTCCGTATGACTGTCCCTACTCGAATCGGCTTCGCACTCGAATCAGCGGTATAATTCTGTTTATTATCATCGTTCTTCTTACTGACGAGATTTCTGAGCGAAAACTTTTGCTTCACCGCTTTCAACGCCTCTTCGTTTGCCGCGTTGATTGCAAACGATTGTCTCGTCGGTGGCACTTTATTTCTCAACGGCATCGCAGCTACTTTCGACACGCGACGAATGACCGTCCCATCGGTTGCCATTCTCTTCTTTTTGTTCGCCTCTTCTTCTTTTCGCTCTCGCTCTTCTTTTTCTTTTTGCTTTTGCAAGAGCATCTGTTGTTGCTGTTCCGGATCGTACGAAAAATCATCCATAGATACGTCCACGGAGCCAGCTAAAGGATCAAACGCTAAATCATCTTTCTCCGCTCGACCATTTCTATTCATTTTCTTTTCCGTGGGAGAAGATCTCAACGATGAAGACGAAGTCGTGGACGAAGTCTTGGCTTTAACGCGAATGGTCCCTTCCGGAAGCGGTTGCTCTTCGTCGCGCTCCTTCGACTTTGAAAACTTCTCGTTAAACGCCGCGTCCAAATCAAAATCCTCGTCGCCTTCATCCTCCGAAACAATCTTCCTACCAGTCACGTTCATCGCGTCCAAATATTCCTCGTTCGTCTCTTCTCCGTCCTTCATCGATGTCTGACGCGTCATCCCCGCTCGTCGTCGTCGTCGTCGTCGCCATAGTTCTTTCCTTTTCTCCTCGAATCCTCCAAAAGAAGAAGAAGAACAACAACAACAACACCAACAACTCCGCGACGACGAAGCGAGAGCAAACGTCACGACGCCGTGCGCGTACCGCCTTCGTCCACCCCTCCTCGTCTTCTCGCGACAGACAGACACGCGCATCTCTCTCTTCACGCCGAAAAAGAAGAGCGATTTCCGCGCGGACACGATGCCGTCGCGCATGCAAAACGACGACGAAGAAGAAGATCCGCCGTCCTCGCGGAGGATTGGTGTTGGATTATCCGTTGAAGAAGCACTCGACGAAATTGCGGTCGAACTTTTTCTTTTCCCAAACAACAGACGACTCTCATCACCACGACAACCGCGTCCTCCTCCTCGACAACGACTCGACCGTTGGTGTTGTCGTCCTTGCGGTTGCTTTTTGGCCGGTGAGATGTTTTTTGCACCACCAACACGCCTCCTCCAGGGCGCAAGAACATCCCCAACACCGCCGCGAGAATGCACGCACATCCGCATCTTTTTTCTCTCTCTTAAACTCTTCCGCGTCGCAGGTTCAATCGAGGTTCTTCGTTCTTCTTATCGTCGTCAAAAAAGAGTAGTAGTAGCATTACGCGCAGCAGTGCTCGTCCTCTTTTCTCGGCGTCGTCGTCGTCATTATCATCATCATCATCGCACGGCACAACAGTCGTCTTTTTCTGAAGATTTTCGTTCGTTTTTTTGTGGCGTTACACTCCAAAACCCTAAATCAGGGTTTAGAAAATACTCGGGAAGAGATGAGATACGAAAAGAAAGCGCGAAACGCGCGCTGCGTTGTGCTTCATCTTTGCCTCTGAATATATACACGCGCAGTATTCATCGGCGCATTGAGTATCGCACATCGTGAACTACTTTTCACTCTCTTTTTCAGATATTTTTGGAATCATTGATCATGCTTCGACGTAAGCGCGGCTTGGTGGCGCTGAGGACGTTGGTGTTGGGGAAACGTAGGTGGTTGTCCTCCTCCTCCTCCTCCTCCTCCTTTTCGTCGTCGTTTACGTCGTTTACGT
>MDSV01200475.1_pt1 | contig 12904 bp, 8 predicted proteins | sample 810851 | NCBI WGS metagenome assembly MDSV01 (sample SAMN05326640, study PRJNA326480) | marine metagenome | isolation source: seawater | place: Atlantic Ocean: North East | collected 2012 | reverse complement strand
TAATGGATCCGCCATCGTAAGAGAAGTTTACTAATGAAGAGCCAACGGTTTCAGTAACATCTATAGTTTTACCTACTAGATTTAATCCGGAGATTACCTTTCCTGATGCTTGATCTCTTCCTTGAAATTTAACGGTTACTTCGTCATTACCTGTTAAATTCCATCCGTCGATATTGCATTCAATTGTGAATTTCCCTGAGGTTGTATCAAATCCAGCGTCAATTTTACCTCTTAAGGCAGCATCTACAGTAGCACCAAATCCGTGATAAGTTAAGCCCCATTCGGCTCTATTAGTATTACCACCACTTAAACCAGCGTATTGGGGGTTAGATCCATCATTGTTAAGCCTAAATACTCCGTCAGATGGGATGAGATTGGTAAAACCTTTATTTGCATTAATGCCCCAAGTGCTATTAGAGCTACTGCCATAAACTTTATCTGTAGCATAAGTAAATATGCCACCTCCAACAAACTCATCAAAATCAAAATAAACACTGTCAGATAAAGTACTGGTATCGAATGGTCCGAGACCCTTAGCATTACTATCATTGTTATACATGTGCCAATGACACCAAGAATATCCTCTTTTTTCACATTGCATTCTAACCCATGAAAGCCATTTCTTTCTGTCATTATTGCCGTAATCATCAACGGCATTATCTACACCAAATTCCCCTTGATAAATAGGAAGTGCAATAGTGCCATTCCTTGATGCCCAACTGTTATTTGCAGTATCCACTGCATCAAATGCATCAATAACATCCTGATAATGGGCTGATTGAGTTCCCCATCTTTCACCTGGATTACCTTCCACACCATCCTCACCAGGAGTTGTATTGCCTTGTCTGGTGAATGGCCTTGGATCGTAGTAATGAAAGGTGCCTATTAAATATGGGTCGTTAACAACGGCTGCATTAAATAGGTCACTATCAAATGCGTCAATAAGAGCTTCTCTTGTGCTTAGGCCACCATTAATTGGTTCACCATCAAGTCGGCCATATGCTCCTGCAATTAATACTATTCTTTTCTCATTTTCTGGAATACTCCTAACTTGTGTAAGTCCATTTTCGATAACATCAGAAATAACATATTCTCTGTGTGGCTCATTCATTAATTCAAATACCACTTGGTCGACAGGGTAGTCTTTGAATTCGTTAGCAATATCTAACCAAATAGCGTTGTACTTGATGTAGTCAGACGGACTTCCAGTAAACCTATAGCGGTAAGAAACTCCGTTATCGTTAAGATCATCGTCATTAGCCCAGTGATGGACAGGATTTACTATGGCATTTAGGCCTGCTTCGAGAGCAAAATCTACAGCAGTTTTCAATGCTGCCTTATAAATTTCGTAATTACTAGCATTTGACTCATCACCCGAACCATCACCATAGAATTTATAAAGGTTAGATCCAATACGGCAGTGATCAAACCCAGATTCTCTTAGAAGAACGAAGTCACTTAAGTAGGCATGTTCAAATTGAATTTTACTAGCCATAAAATTGTTACCTTTACCTAGTCTTTTGTTCATTGCATAGGCAGCCGAACGTTCGCCATTAGTTTCATCAATGTCTTCCACTACTTGAATGAAATAATCTGAGTTTTCAGACGAATCTATAATCAGTGTATTTGTAGGAGGAGTGGCTTGGTGGCCGGCAGGTTGCCCTGATAAATTGCCTAGCTCATTAGATCTTTTGATTGTATAAGATTTTCCGGCACTTGATGGCCATGAAATCTCGAAGTTTTCCGGAGAGGGATTTACTACAGTTGTATCGATAGCATAAGACTGCGCTAGACAAAATGTTAAGTAAAAGAAGGTAGTTGGAAGTAATATATTCATAAGGTAACTAGGGTGTAGAATATTATATCAGTTAATGATTCCTCTGCTTTTTTCAAGCTTAAACCTAATGTTTTCCATCTCTTTTCTATTTAGTTTAAACTTAAAAATTGATAAAAATGCTATCACAAATAAAATTGAAGGGATTATGAATAGTCCATACCTCAAATTATTTAGTGTGTCTACCGATTGGCCTGAACTAACAACGGCATCAAATCCTGTTAGTTCAAGTAGTGGATTAGATAGTAAAAATCCAAAGCAAAAACTAAATTTTATGATCCAAGAGAAAAGTGAAGAAAATACTCCTTCTCGCCTTATACCATTTTTTTCTTCATCAAAATCTATAGCATCTGCGAGCATTGATGGAACCATTAGCCATATTCCAGCGTATCCAGCTCCCTTAAGAAGTGTTCCAACAAATTGAAGATATGGGTTGTCTGGAGTAAATGTAAGAATTGATAAAAAAGGCATCATGCAGACAAGAAATGTTCCAATAAATAAACATTTCTTTTTTTCCGTTTTTACTGACAAGTGCTTGAAAAAATAGATCATTATCAGATTTGTAATTACAAAAATTCCAGTCCCTAAGAAGGTAAATTTTGAAGCAATATCCCAGTCACCAGAGAAAACATAATAAGTGCCCACATATCTTTCTAATGTGTCATAAAAACTTTGTGACATTAAAAAAAGGAATATAAATGCGCATAAAACTATGAATGGCTTACATGAAAATACTCCAACTATATCATTGAAGACACTTTCCTTCTTACGATCTTTTTCCTTTTCTAAAGTTTTATAATATCTTTCTTTTACGAATATACCGGGCAATGGTCCAAGGATTAGTATAATGCAGGATATTACAATGCTTATCCAGCGCATTCCATTAATGGGACTTGCGACTCCATCAACATGAAATATTGGTAGCATAGATATCATCCAACATGCTCCAACCATTAGGCCGCTCAATGACTGGAAGATTCCCCTGTAGCTAGCCACTCGTGTTCGTTCGTCATAATCAGGGCTAATTTCCATTAGAAGGCTTTGGAATGGGATACACCATATTGTAAAGCACGTGTAAAATAGGATGCCAAATCCTATGACCCAAAGCATAATTTGATTAGTGTCAAAACTTGCTGGGAACCACCACATTAGAGGGTAGGTGAGTGCTGATAAAATGGCGCCGATTATAATGTAAGGCCTACGTCTTCCCCACCGCGACCTAGTATTATCTGATATCCAGCCCATTACTGGATCAGCAATACCATCCCAAAATCTTAATGATATTAATATTATTCCTACTTGAATTGGAGTTAGCAATAACTCCATATTAAAGACATTGTGAGCAACTGCAACTAGCACCCATACAGATAAAATATCAACGGGTCCTGCTATGCCATACGCTAATTTTTCCTTTAATGGTACACGATCTTTGTCTTTAGTAATATTTTTTGAAATCATATTGTATTAATAATTTGAACAATTCATAAGTCTAAATCATATATTTACTTAAATGAAAGTTTATTTTTTCAGTTTAATTATCTCAGTTATGTTATGTGCGAAATTATTTTGCGCACAATATACAGTAAGAGTTTATGACAATATAGTAGAGGATTTAAAAAATAAGTCTGACGTTTTGGGGACTAATCTTGCTCTGTGGTCCGACAAAGGATTTTTAGAGAATAAGTTAATAGAAGATTATCTCACTGATTTAGGGATTAGTGATATAAGAATTCCAGGAGGATCATGGTCAAATGAGTATTATTGGAATGGTAACGGTGTCAGGATCAAAGATGGATTTGATTTAAACAAAAGGACCAGCGAAGGAATATGGAGTATAGATTATAGAAATTACATGCCTGGATTTAGAGTAGAGGGAGAGGGCAGAGAGATGGCTCAATTCCATGGGAATCTTGATGTTTTAGCTCAGCATGAGTGGATCGAAAAATTAGATGCTAGTTCATTTATTTGTTTTAATGTAGGTAGTGGGAATTTTACCATGGCTAAAGAATGGTTAAAATGGGCGAAATCCAAAAATTTCACTATATCTAGAGCAGAGGTTGGAAATGAGTTAAATGGCGAATGGGAACTGGGCAATAAGTTAAGTAATGGTGATAAAATGACAGCTAAATTATATGCTGAAATATTTAGAAGTTATTCAAATGCTCTGAAAAGCTACGATGAAAATTTATTAATTGGCGGCCCTGCATCTTCCGATCTACATCTTGATTTTTGCGAGACCTTAATAAGAGAAGGCGGACCTAATCTAGATTTTGTTAGTTTTCATGCATACCCAGTACCAGTAAGTGCTAAAACCAATTCTCAAAAGTTTTCATCGATAGAAAATGTTAGAGAGCCAATAAAAAAAATAAAAGGTTGGATAAATAAATACCAACCAATGCGTTCTAATAATATTAAAATAGGCATTTCCGAATGGAATATGAAGGTTTTAGAAGATGTGGACACAGCTTCATTGATTAATACCCTTTGGTCAGCATGTTGGCTAGGAACCTTATATGAAGAAGGTATTGATTTTGCTAATCAATGGGATCTATCTACTGAGAAAAATGCTGGAGGGCATAGCATGTTCAATGTCGATAAAGACGGATTTTATTATCCTAAGAGCATCTACTGGGCAATGTGGATCTGGAAAAATTTAATGGGGGATAAGTTAATTACTTCTAAAATAATTCCAAAAAATAACAATGATAATGATTTATTTTGCTATAGTACTAAGTGCAATGATTCTTATCAAATTATGCTAGTTAACTCTAGTAAGGATAAGGTAATTGATGTGTCTCTTAAATTGCCTAAAAGTATTAAAAGTAGAAAACATTTAAATGGGTATACTTTTTCTAATGGTGAGTATTTTTGGAACCCTTTTACCCACAGTGTTCATTGGAGTAATCCGCCAACTAGCATTAAATTAAATAATGCAAATAAAATAAGGTTAGATCCATCTTCCATAACAATTATTAATTTTGCTGAGCAATCAAATGAGCCTTCTATAATTAACGATCATTTAAATCCTAACGATGTAAAACTTGAAATAATTTTACCTGAAAAATTAGCTCAAAATAGAACTATTAATGGTTATGTGAGTGCTTACGTTAAACTAGTGGGTCGAAAACTTCCATATAAGGGAGAATTAAATGCAATTTTGGAAATAGGGAGTGGCGACTCTATTAAAAAAAAGAATTTAAAGTTTAAAAATGGATTATCTGAGTTTTCCTATATTTCCGAAGGAGAAGATGATGTATACGTTAAATGTTATAATGCTCATTCAGAAGACGAACACATGATAGAACTTTATAAGCAAAAATTACATTCTAAAGTTGAATGGTCATTTGATGATCCACTTGAAACCTGGGGAGCTAATAGTACGTTCAAATTGGAAAAATTAACTCAATTAAAGCCTAATCAATCAGTCGCTGCTACAATGCTAGTTAACAATCAACCAAGAGAAAACGAGGATATTTTATTTCACTTTGAACCTATTGATACTAGGGTTAGTCACGATAATAAAATTAACGGGGTTTTCGGGGAAATATCCGCAAGTGATGATTTTATTTGCAGCGATAAAGATGCTGCAATTCAAATTATTTTTCAAAGTAATAATGATCATTGGATTCCAATGGGTTCAATTCAATTAAGCGATATTAGGGACGGATGGAAAAGTTTTAGATTTGCATCTTCTTCATTGCAAACTGATAAAAAACTTAGTGAGGTTTATAGCTTACGATTCAGACTTAATTCACGTTCAAAATTTACAGGCAACATTTATTTAAATGATCTTGGTTTTATATACAAACTTGATGAAGACTGAATAAATTATAGGGACCTTTAAACATGTATTTATTGAATTTAATTTTACTACTTTTCTTTGCGGCAAATTCTTTACTAGGAGGAATTAGCTTGAAGCATAATGACAAACTTTCCCAAAAGCCTAATATCATCTTTTTTATAACAGATGATCAGTTTAAAGATATGATGAACTTTTTGCCTGAAGGGAGGGGGAAGAATCATACACCTACAACAGATTCTTTAATAAATGATGCATCAGTCTTAAAAAATATGTATGTAACTTCTCCTGTATGCACTCCCAGCAGGTTTTCATGTCTTACTGGCAGATATCCTAGTTCATCAACATTTAAGCCATTTCTATCTACTACCGAGAGGTATGACAATCAAACATATGTTCAATGGAATACTTACATAACAAGTAATGATCAATTTACTTTACCTTGGATGTTAAAGAGAAATGGATATTACACTGGAATTGTTGGGAAAAATCACGTTATAGATTGCAAAGGTATCATTAAGCCTAAATGGGGCGATGATCCTTCAAATGATCATGTAAAGAGTCTATTAAAAAGAAATGCGGAGTTGCTAGAAAAAGCATGTAATGCTGCTGGATTTGATTATGCTAAAAGCTTGTATCATAATAATCCAAGTCATAATGGCGTTAAGGCACTGCTAGCTCATAATCAAGATTGGATTACAAGCGCTGGAATTGAATTTATTCAGAATGCAGCTAAAGGTGATAAACCATTCTTTTTATGGTTTGCGACTACTTTACCTCATGGGCCAACTGATGATAGGCGATCTTGGAAAGCCGACCCTAAAATTACATCAGAAGGATTACTTGATGCGCCATTAAATGTTCAACCTTCCAGGGAAAGCCTTGGTAAAAGAGTTGCTGAAGCTGGCGTAAGAGGATGGCAGAAAGAAAATCTGCTGTGGATTGATGATGGGCTTGGCGCATTGGTCAATCAATTAGAGAAAAATGGGTTATTGGATAATACTATAATTATATATTTCAATGATCATGGACAAAGATCAAAAGGAACCATTTATGAGGGAGGTGTTCATTCTGAAGCATTTGTCTGGAAAAATAAGGGCTTTATTGGCGGCCAGGAAATAGAAAAGTTAATATCTAATGTGGATTTTGCTCCCACAATATTAGATTTTGCTAGAATTAAATATAATCCTGATCTTTATGACGGAGAAAGTTTTTATGATAGTCTCGTAGAAGGTAAAAATGTTACAAGAGAATCGTTATATTTTGAATTAGGATTTGTGAGGGGAGTTCGCATGGGAAAATGGAAATACATTGCTCTTAATTATCCAGATACAGTCAAAAATATGACATTAACTGAAAGGCAATATGAGCTTGATAAATTTAACAAAAGTCAGGTTCGAAGAGGCAAACCAGTATACAATAAGGATCCTTTAGCAAACTTTAGCCATATTAGAACAATACCTGGCGGTGGTGATGCAGAGCATAAGTCTATGAGCCAGTATCCTGCCTATTATGATGCACATCAATTATATAACTTATCTTCAGACCCACTAGAACAGATTAATTTAGCATACAATGATGATTATGCTAAGGAGCTTAATTTAATGAAGGATACTCTAAGATCATATCTTGAATCTCTTCCCGGAAACTTTGGACCACTTAAATAGGGTATATGCATATATAAATTTATGCTTATTTATAATAGGGCCTGATTATAGGTTAAATCTTAATTAGACATAATATATATTGTGCGCTTATATATTATATGCGAGTTATATATAAGCTGCTAGAATGCATACAATCCAATAGAATTATTAATCCTATATATAACTTATTCAGCAATACCCCAACGCTTAGTGAATGGATAGTAAATGAATACAGCCTTTCCTACCAAAGCTTTCTCGGGAACGAAGCCCCAAAAGCGGCTGTCGTAGCTATTATAAGAATTATCTCCCAACGCATAATAATTATCCTCAGGTATAGTTACGCTCTGATTTTTAGAGAGAAATCCAGCAGCCTGGTAGCCAGCATAAAATCCCTCTTCCATTGCATTCGATAAAAATGCCTTAGCTTCATCTCGCATACGAAAACCCACCATTAATGCACCATTTTCAATGGAAATAGTCTCATTTTCTATAGCGGAAAGACGCTTGATATAATATTTATCTCCAAGTTGCTGAGTATTCGAAGGATTTACCTCAATGCTCCCAGTCTTAAATACAAACGGATCACCCACTTTAGGTTTGAAGAAATGATAGCTTACACGATCAACAAAGAGCGCATCACCGAGATTTATATCGAAGGCCACTATCGGGGTTTGGGCTTTTGCTAAGTGCTGTGTAAGTATTCTATGCCTTTTGTCGGCTGTAAAATCTACGAGCCCATTTTTGTGATAATACGACAATAAGTCTGAAAATGAATCGTATTGACTAAAGTATGTTTCAAGTAAGACCGAATCTAGTGAGAAATCTAATGGCACTCTTACCTTTAAGGGCTTATTACCTACATACAATGTGTACTCTCTAAACTTAGCAGGTAATAAACCAAACCACTTTTTGCCGTTGACGATATCAAAACTGACAAAGCCCTGGCCCCTCAGCCTTGCATCGCGTGACTGTTGGGACTGAGAGAATAAAGGCACGGATACGAAGCCTTCATAATCTGACTTAATATAATAACTCTGCGATCCAAGCCTTACTTTATTAAAAAGCTTATCTACAAATCCAGGTGCCTCGGCTTCAAGTGAATGGACTACTTCTTTCATCCCACTATATGTTGGATACATTGAATTAGTTGGAATGATAAAAGGCTGAAAAAAGAAGGTCCTAATTCCTATGACTATAATTAAGGCAACTAATGCAACTTCAACATTATCAATCCAAAAAGTTTTTGGGTAAATTTTCCCGCCAATTTTTTTTAGAAATTGATCAATAAGTTTCAGCTCATCATTAATAGTCTCAGCGGAAGTATCAATCGTTTTTAGCTTCAAATCCGTCAAGCGGTAGATAATTATGTTAAGCTGACTGAGTTGGTCTTTATCCAATACGTCCTTCCTGTAGTGAAATACCCTACATGCATTTTCAAATAAAGCTTTAATTTGTTTCTTATTATGTCCCATTTCTGTTTTATGTATCCGATGATTTTAAAATTTTAATGAATGCATCTTGAGGTATAGAGACATTTCCGATGTTTTTCATTCTTTTTTTACCTTCTTTTTGTTTTTCTAGCAACTTGCGTTTTCTTGAAATATCGCCGCCGTAGCATTTAGCGGTGACATCTTTCCTAAATGCACTGATAGTCTCACGTGCAACAATCTGGGATCCTACACCTGCCTGTATTGCTATTTTAAAGAGTTGGCGTGGTAAAATTTCCTTTAAGCGTTTACATAGTGCGCGACCCCTACCTTCAGCCTTATCGACATGGACAATCGAAGAAAATGCATCTACCGCCTCATTATTTACCTTGATATCTAATCGACATAATTTGGCTTTTTCATAACCAGACATTTCATAGTCCATTGAACCATATCCGTGAGTTATGCTTTTAAGGCGGTCATTAAAATCAACAAGTATTTCATTTAAAGGCAATAAACATAACAACATAACCCTTTTTATATCAATAGTTTCGGTTTTCTCGCACAATCCGCGTTTTTCTGAAACAAGCGCCAAAGTATCTCCAATAGATTCACTGGGTATATGGATAGAAGCACGTATCATAGGTTCTTCTATGTATTCAATATCAGAAGTTTCTGGAAGGTGTACAGGGTTATGGACTTCTATCTCTTGCCCATCAGTCTTTTTAACAACGTATACTACACTTGGATATGTCGAAATAACATCCAAATTATATTCGCGACGGATGCGTTCCTGAATTATCTCCATATGTAATAATCCCAAGAATCCACACCTAAAACCAAATCCTAAAGCAACAGAATTTTCTGATTGATAAACGAAGGCAGCATCATTTAAACGGAGCTTACCCATGCCCGCCTTAAGCTTATTATAATCACTTGAATCGATTGGATAAATGCCACTGAAAACCATAGGGCTGACTTCTTTAAACCCAGGGAGCATTTCTTTAGCTGGGTTACTATGTAGGGTAATTGTATCGCCAAGTTTAATCTCCGAAACATCACGAATGTTAGTTACTATATAGCCAACATCTCCAGCATTAAGCTCACTTTGTGCTGTCATTTCGGGTGAAAATTTACCGACTTCTTTAGCCTGTGCCCGCATACCATTACTCATCGTTATGATAGAATCATTCGGTTTTACGGTGCCCGAAAAGACGCGCACATAACATATGACTCCTTTATAAGTGTTGTAGATGCAGTCGAATATAAGCATTCTTAAACCATCACTATCGACCCATCTAGGGCTCGGCACTTTTTGTACGATGGCTTCCATTAATTCAGGGATCCCAGCGCCGCTCTTACCGCTTGTTAGTATAGCGTCATCGGCAGGTATCGCCAAGACTTCTTCTAGCTGAGCTTGGATTGCTGGAATATCCGCACTAGGGAGATCAATTTTATTGATCACCGGAATGACCTCCAAACCTTGTTCCGTAGCTAAATGAGCATTAGCCACTGTTTGTGCTTCAATTCCTTGTGCGGAATCAATTAGAAGCAAGGCTCCCTCACATGCGGCTAAGCTTCGCGATACTTCGTAGGAAAAATCTACATGCCCTGGAGTGTCGATGAGGTTGAAGGCATATTCTTGATCTGTCGCTTCTGTGGGATTGTAGACCATGCTCACAGGATGACTCTTAATAGTAATGCCCCGCTCACGCTCTAAATCCATTGAGTCTAGCAACTGATCCTGCATATTTCGATTTTCTACAGTTTTGGTCAGTTCTAAAATACGATCCGATAAGGTTGTCTTGCCGTGATCGACATGTGCTATAATGCAAAAATTTCTAATGTTACTGGTTTTGGACATCGTATATTTAAATATGTATCTATAGAGACATTATATAAACGATTATAAGACAACACTCTTATTTAACTATTCGTCTAATTTTTAAGCCAGCAGATGACCGCCGTATATTCCCCAATCGTTTTATAAACAAATGCCCACTCCCTGTAATCACACTGCTTAAGCAGTAATTTTCTGGACACCCAAATAATAGAAGCAGTCTTTTTTGTTTCGTCTATTTTGAATGCGACGTCTTTAAAACCAATTGGAATTTCGTATAAAGGAAATTGGGCTTTATAAAAGGCTTCTTTTAAACTGAATAATATTGTCCCTTTGCAACGATCTACCCCGATGGATGCTTTCTCCGAGTCATGAGTTATCCTAGCTATAGTTGCGGGCTTTATTCGACCAGTAAGCTCGAGGTCTACTCCTATAGTACGGTAATCATGCTTCCGCCCTACTATAGCCATACATTGACCTTTAGAATGCGATAGACTTCCAGTAAATCCCTTTGGCCAAATCGGATTTCCTTCGGGAGCAGTCATAATGACTTTTACATGCGTACCTAATTTGCCCAACGCTTTAATAGCACATTCACGGGCAACCAATGATTCCCTAACAATATAATTATTTCGAGTATCCTTGGTTTTTTGGGGATCGATCGATGGATCAACAATCTTGGAACAATCAAATGCCATATTTTTTGGGACGATCTGATATAATTGCTTGCCAATATCATTCATGATAAATCTTAATGTAATACATAGGAATAATGTATAATAGCAATATAGATGAGTATTCTGTAAAGTACGGATTTGATGGGAAACTTAGTAAAATAAGCGCGGAACCTTCTGATGATATTCCATCACAGGAAGAAGCGATAATACAGTTAAAAGACTTACAAAGGAAACTAAATTATTTACAAGAAAAGTTTTTCATCGATCGAAGAAAAAAATTGCTTATAGTGCTTCAAGGGATGGATACAAGCGGGAAGAATAGTACTATTCGAAATGTATTCAAAAATGTTAACCCACAATATACTAATGTAGCTAGCTTTGAAAAACCTACAAAAAAAGAGCTAAATTACGATTTCTTATGGCGCGTTCACAAAGTAGTCCCTAAAGCTGGTGAGATTGTTATTTTCGACCGAAGCCATTATGAGGATGTTCTAGCTGTAAGAGTAAATAAACTCTGCTCAGAAGACAAATGGCGTAAGCGCTTCATACACATCAATAATTTTGAGCAAATGCTCCACGATGAAGGGACTATTATCCTAAAACTCTTTTTGCATATAAATAAAAAAACGCAAAAAGAGCGACTTCTAAAACGTTTAGACACCCCCTCTAAAAACTGGAAATTTGACGCGTCGGACTTGGTATCTCGTGATAATTGGGAACAATACGAATCCGCATATGAAGAAATCTTTCAAAAAACTAGCCTAGAGCACGCTCCTTGGTACATTATACCTTCAAATAAAAAATGGGCGCGTAATCTTTTGGTTGCACGAATAATCACATCAAGACTAGAGGCGCTCCACCTGACTTACCCAAAAGTGAGTTTAAACCTTAAGAATATTTCGATCAATGACTAACACCCTCATCCTAGCTCCTTCTTTGCTTGGTGGGAAACAAGACGCATTGCAGGAGAGCCTAAAGCTTGCTGAAGAAACAGGCGTTCCTTGGATTCACCTAGATGTGATGGATGGTCATTTTGTTCCAAACATAAAATTGGGAGCCAACATCATTTCAGATTTAAGAAAGTATTCCAAATTGTTCTTCGATGTTCATTTAATGCTTTCGCACCCCGACAAGTACCTCGATAGTTTTGTCGATGCTGGCGCAGATTCTATTACAATACACTTAGAACCGGACTATCCAATAAAAGATACCTTAATTAGAATTCGAGAACACGGACTTAAGGCAGGTATTGCCTTGAACCCAAAAACTAGCATTAAAGCAGTGCTTCCCTACATAGAATTAGTTGATTTAGTCGTCATCATGACGGTGAATCCTGGGTTTGGAGGTCAAAGCTTTATCCCCCATTGTTTGAAAAAAATAAAACAATTAAAGAATATAAAAGATATAAAAAAATACAACTTTAGAATTGAGGTTGATGGCGGCGTAAATCTTGAGAATGCCTCTCAATGCATCGAATTAGGGGCCGACACATTAGTCTGTGGAACTTCCTTTTATCAGGCGAGTGATCCACTACAATTTTACCAAGATATTCTTAATGCCGCTAATTAACTAATTTTCCTAAAGAATTAATCTTAGATTTGTGAAGAATTGGCTTGATTCATTTTTTTGTCCGCATCATTTTCTACAGTTCATTTATTGGACGGGTAGCTCAGTTGGTTAG
>MDSV01125598.1_pt1 | contig 12906 bp, 22 predicted proteins | sample 810851 | NCBI WGS metagenome assembly MDSV01 (sample SAMN05326640, study PRJNA326480) | marine metagenome | isolation source: seawater | place: Atlantic Ocean: North East | collected 2012 | reverse complement strand
TGGGACGTATCGCCCATAGGTCCAGAAAGTATTGTAGATTTGCGTCCCTTTTTATTTTTCATTTGCTTTTTCAAAAACTCTTCTTCCGAACCAGCTCTTACAACATCTTTTGGTGTGATTGTTGTTGTTTCTGCATCTTCCTCAGTTACTGGCTTATATGGATTTGTACCAGGCTTCACACTTCCAGGACCTTTTACTGGAGGTGCTGGAGGAGGAGGTGGTGGTGGAGGTGGCATCTTCGGTTTTAAAAATCCCATTATACTGCAACTCCTAGAGGGTTATATTTATTATCTGCAAAATTTTGGGGAGGTCTATCATATCCCTTCCCTTCTCTTATACCTACAGCACAATAACGCCAGGCGTCTGCTGCATGACTTGACCAATCGTGAACTGGTGTTGCACGAAAGGATCTCGTCTTTTCATTATATGCCCTATGGTATTGGCGTAAGGCTTCTAAAAAATGTTTACAATTATCTCTATCAAACCAGGTCCTGGCTATCAGCAACTGAGCTGCGTGAATACCATCTTCTATCGGCAGCTTTGGAACAACACGAAAATTAATGCCAAGGTCCCAGGCAATCTCTCTCCTGGATTTTCCAGTACCCAGTTCTCTTACATCAATGTCATGTGGAGCGTTGTGGGTCCCATAAAGGTAATTCTTCCTGGACAAAACATCTACATAGTGGGGTAGTCCCTCACCTCTACTTTCATAAAAATCAATAACATGAATAGCTCTTCCTACACTTTGCGTAAAGATAATCGCTGTACTATCGCCAATACCAAGATCCCACCAGGTATCAACCTTGGCTGTAGGATCGTAAGGTACATTTGAAATTCTTTTTTCATCTAATGCAGCCTGGCACTCTTTGCCATAAATAGACCCAGGTACATTCGCAACCCAGGAACATTCAAATTCCTGGGCAAACTGATCTGGCGTCATCATAGCTTGAGCTGCATCTAGCTCTTCCTCGTCAACTATGCCAGTTTCACTTGCTTTATAAATAACACTAAACCAATCTTCTTGTTCCTGGGCAGCTTCATATAAATCATAAAAAGCATTAGTGCCTTTAGGTGTTCCAATAAATAACGCCCAGGTAGGTTTCTCCTTGGTGTTTCTATCAGACAATGCTGGTCTAATAACTTCTGGAAATAAACTTTCTGGCATATCTGCGACTTCATCAAGTACACAACCATCAAGATATATTCCTCTTAAACTGTCTGGGTTTTCAGCTCCCAGTAACTGGATCCTTGCACCATTGGGCAAGTCTGCTCTCAGTTCTGTTTCGTGAAACCTGGCTAAAGGTATTGCACTAGCAAACTGTTTCAAATAGTCCCAGGCTACGTTCTTCGCTTGTCGATAAGTAGGAGCAATATATGCAAACCTGGGGTTAGACTTCGAGGTAAGGATAGCATCTCTCAGCAAATGATTAATCGCAGCTACTGTTTTACCAAAGCGTCTATGACATACCACGACAGACCATCTATGCTCTGATATAGCCTGGTGTAATTCCTTTTGTAGTGGTCTTGGCTTGTAAGGTATATTGATGTGTGTCACAAGCTGTACCTCCTCTTCTTGGTATCATAATAACATAGCAGACACGCCCAAAAATTTGGGGGTGGGTGGGGTCAAAAATCCCAGAAAAGTCCTGGTCAAGTGGGGGTCCATAGCTGGTAACTCTCGACCCTTTGCAGCTACAGCAACGATTACAGCCAGTTTGCTGACCAATCGCTGACCAAATGCCTGGCAAAGTTTCCCTCGTGCGTGTGATCCAGGACAGACAGCCTAGAAAAAAACGTACTATTCCCAGGATAAAGTTATCGTACCACTAACCTGGTCGTTCTTATCCTCTGCTCTATCTCTTATCCCTAGTGGTTGCAGCTGCCTAATATACTTGTCCTTGTGTTCTACCTCGAGGCGTCTGCGTCCTACTTCTGCCATTGCTAGTTTAGGATCTTCTGGAAGTTTCTGTTCTACCAGGTCAATGATCTCATCACGCAACAGCTCACCCTGGATCGCTCTAGCTTTGCGATACTGGATATAACTTTCTTCGCTGTCCTGGAGATGCCTGGTAACTGTTCTTGAGCTGGGAAGGTCTGCATTAGTCTTGCATATCTTAGCTAGGCTCTTGCCGTCCATAAGCTCATTACAGATAAGCTCCATTTGTTTCTTTGTTACTCGTTCTTTGCCCATAAAAAAGCCAGGACAGTTTGAGCTGCCCTGGTCCTAGTTGTACTTAACAATGTTTAGAAAAAATAAAAATGAAGCACCAGGTTATTACTAGTTATATCTTCTGGGAGGAAATATTATGAATTGATGCCTCATTTTATAGAAATTTGTAAACTTTCCAGGTCATTCCGTCAAACACTTTTTTGATGTTTTATAACTTTTTTTAAATTAATTTCATCAATGCCCTTGACATTAAACGTCATAGTTCCCATATCAAAGGTGTAATGATCTACACACAAACAATTTTAAAACACAACAAAGAGTTCCAGGAAATGGTTAAAGCTGGTGCTTTAGTTGTTGTTAATCATAGTGGTGGCAAAGATAGCCAGGCAATGTACCAGGTTATAAAGAGCCTTGTTCCAGCTGACCAGATTGAGGTTGTTCATGCAGATCTTGGTGAGTTTGTAGAATGGGGTGGTGTCCATGACCACATTAAAAATAACATTGATACAGAGCTTCACATTGCGAAAGCCATTTACAAAGATGGCACTAAGAAAGAGCTGCTTGACATGATAGAGAAAAGGCAGATGTTCCCAAGTGCTGCTCAGAGATATTGCACAAGTGATCTTAAAAGAGGTCCTTGTGAAAAAGTTATCAGAAGACTTGCCAATGAAAGAGATACAAAGCTCATAATCAGCTGCATGGGTTTCAGAGCAGAAGAAAGCCCAGCCAGGGCAAAAGTTGATACCTGGAAACTGGATCCAAGAAACCAGACAGCTGGTAGGACCTGGGTGACATTCCAGCCAATACATGATCTTACAACTGAGGAAGTTTTCAAGATCATTGAAGATGCTGGTCAAAAAAGACATTGGGCGTATGACCAGGGCATGAAGAGATTGAGCTGTTGTTTCTGTGTTCTTGCTGGTGAGCAAGATCTCAAGATTGCAGCAAAGTTAAACCCAAAACTTTTAGACAAGTATTTAGACCTGGAGAAAAGAATTGGTCACACTTTCAGACATGGCAAAAGCCTGGCTGATATTGTTGGAGTCCAGGCTAAACCAGTTCAACAAGATTTATTCAAAGAGGTGGCATAATGAAAAGACTAGTTCATGGAACTCCAATAACTCCAAAGCGATTACTTCCCCAGCTTAAAGGTGGCAGCTTCTGCGTCAGTTATATGAACCCAGAACAGCTTGACGAGTGTATTGAGCTGGTTGGTAAAGACCAGATCCTAATTTTAGACAACGGAGCTTTTACTGCCTGGAAACAAGGATTAACTCTTGATGATGCCTGGTGGGACGGATTTTACGCCTGGGCAAATGCAGCAATGGACAGATGTCCCCAGGCTGTTGCAGTTATCCCAGATGTAATTGATGGCAACGAGGAAGAAAACTTAAAGCTCATTACAAAAGCTCTACGCCAGGATAAATTGAAATACCCAGAAAGAGCTATGGCAATCTGGCACTTAAACGAAAGCCTGGAGCAGTTAGAAAAGTTATTTAGGATATTTAACTTTGTAGGTTTTGGAAGCTGCCAGGAATATGACATAGCCAGGAACAAGCCTGGTAGTGCTTACATGGAAAAGATAAGAGAAGTTTTTGCTCACATGAATTACTGGCAAATGAAATATAAGAAAGATCGTCCCTGGATCCACATGATGCGAGGTCTGGGCGTCTTTCATAAGATTGGCTTTGATAGTGCTGATAGCTGCAACATTGCAATCAACCATTGCAGAACTAAAAAGAAATTCGTTAACCATGTTAGAGAGTTTGCAGACAGATTAACAGCCAAGGTTAAAGGCTTAGAACTGGCAGCTCTGCCACTCTTCGAGGTAGCTCATTGACATTATTTTATGTAAATGTCACTTTTTTTTGTCAATGCCCTTGACGTTTAACGACAACGTACCCATATTAAAGATGTAGGAAGGAGTTAGTATGAAAAAAGAAATCACAAAAGACCTCTTCGATCTTCAAGAAAATTATCAGACAGAACCAGGTGAAAGACAAGTTGACCTGGAAGTTGTCATTGATGAAACAGAAACAACAACAACCAAGGAGGACCAATAATGTTGATGCAAACTAAACAAGCATTTCCCCAGGCAAAAGATTTTGAAACTGGGATCCAGGTAGACAATTATCCCTGGGGTTACAAGTTCAAGACCCAGAGAAGATACTGGGTAGAAACTAAAAAAGGTTTTGGCGATAGATTTTGCTACGCTACAAAGAACCCTAAAACTGGTCAATGGTGCAAACCTAAAGCTGGTACTTACATGACAGCTGCTATAATTACCCAGGAGCCTAATGGATATGTTAATTATGACGCTTGTAACAGAGATCCAGACGGAGTTGCAGAATTTGCTGACAAATACTGGGACATGATGACAGACACCCAGAAAGCTGAGATCTGCAAAGTTAATGCTTTCAACGAGGTTATGGAAGGTGTCAAGTTCACATTTAAACCAGCTGGAACAGATCCTACAGCGACAAAAGAAAACCAGGACAAAGCTCTTAAACAAATTAACCAGGCGATAAACTACAAAGCTGCTGTTTGTATCGCTAAAAACAACTTGGAGGTTAAATAATTATGTTTTTGGATAAAAAAGAAATGGAAGAAGTTTTAACTCTTTTAGGTGAAAGGAGAAAAAAATACATGGAATTAATTGAAATAGATGGTATTAAGTACGTTAAAATCACAAAAGAAGAATGGAAAAGAAAAGGTCATGTTGGTCAAGATGGTAAAAAGTATATCATGCGATATACAAACCAGGACGGAACACATTTAAGACCATGTATTGTTGAAGTATAAATTATGACTTTGAGCATTTTGCTAACTAAAGAAGAATACGAATATTTAGAAGTCTTATTTAATTACAGACTTTACAAAATAGAAAAAGAAAAGAAAAAGCTAAAAGCTAACAACAACCCAAAGGCTGACCAGGAAAACGAAAGATATAAAAAAGATACTCTTTATGTACTGGACAAAGAATTAAAAGTTCTTAAAAAAGTTAGAAATAAAAATTGGAAGTATCTAGTAGTTAAAGACTAACCTCTAGCTTTCAACCTAAAATAAAGACGCACCACAGTATCCAGGTAGCGTCTTTTTACTATTCTGGGATCCTTCATTCCTAACAACCTAGCTATTTTGGTCCAGGCTGGACCACGATCACGAAACGCAGCAGAATGAGCAACTGCCCAGACAATACGCCTTTCCTCAGAAGTTAACATTAAACCCAGGTCAAGAGCTATATCTAACCTGGTTATCTGTTGAGCTGTTGCTTTTAACTTAGTCGGTTTTAAAACTGTATATCCATAAGCTGACCAGCCTGGATCATAGTCAACCCAACTTGCTAACTTTGCTTTCCTTGTAGCTGGTGGGAGTTTGCGTTCTGTTTCTGCTGCTTCCATGAACAGCTCGTCTAGGCTTAATGTTGTGAACTCAGTTTCCAAGTTTCAGTTCCAGGTCTTTTAGAGTCATAACTCTTTTGAGTAATGTCTGTTGATTAAGAGCATTAACAAAATCCATGTAAGCGTCCCTGGATAACCTGGATCTAAGTTTCTTTAATACTCTGCGTTGTTGTTCCTCGAAAGGCTGCTCTTTGTTTCTTTTAACTGCCTGGACATAGTTATAACTAGTTCTCTTAGTTATACCTTGAAGTAAAGAATAAGTATTAGGTGGGTTATAACCTCGAGGTCTTGCCTCGTTGTTATACCTGGAAGGAAATATACTATTTTTTCTCATCTGGCAATACCCTTTCTAATTTATCTTGGATAATTACCTTACAAGTAGGGCAACATCTAATAATTAAATCTTTTTCCCTGGTCATTAAATTGAGCTTGGATTTGCATAGTGGACAAAAGTCTGAGCTTACTTCCAGATCTTTGGAAACAGCCATGCCCAAAAGCTCACTCTCTTTTTAGTTTTCAATTCCTGGGGGATATCTTTTAGCGTTTTAATTGGTTCCTTTAACATTTCTTTTTCCTTTCTTGGACGTCCTCGTTTTTTCTTTTGCATTTACTTAACTCCTTAAATTTTTTTGGATTTTGAATATATGGTTTCATTATTTTATAAACTTTAATTCCTTGATTTAGGTCTGTCCAAGGCAGCACTTCAGATTTTTTCATATAAGGTCCCTCTGGCATTTACTTAACTCCTATCCAGTTAGATAAAGTTTGAACCACTAATGGTTCCTGGCGATCACGCCATAAAACCAGGAGATCGTTTTCTCCCAGCCATTTCTCTAATGTAATAAAACCAGATCCACTCGCCCTGGCTTTTAATTCTGCAACAAGTGGCTGTTCATCTTTGCCATTTATGTAAACGTCCACATCACCAGAAAAACGTCCACCAGCTGCACCAGATAGAGGGACCCTTTCTGCGTGTATGTTTTTATCTTTGAATAGATTAACCAGCTCACGCTCTCGCCTGGCTCCTTTATCCCTAGACATCTTTCCCATTAATCGTCCCTCATGTAAAAATCATTTGGCATAACAGCTCCTCCAGTAACTTCTATGATTCGGTCCATGTTGGATCCTTTTCTGGGAATGAGCTGTCGATTATCTCCAGGAGGATAACACCAGCGTCTTGCTATCGTTGCCTCGTTTTGTCCCAGTTTTCTGGCTAATTCAGAGTAACTGAGGTTATTTTCTTTTCTCCAGGTGTCAAGTTTCATGTAGTCAAATATAAATTAACTTGACGTTTATGGTCAATAGTTTTAAAAACTTTTTTATATATGACGTTTAACGACAACATTAGGAAAGAAAGGAAGGGTGTTTTTAAATGACTATAGCAAAATTAAAATTAATTCTTAGTGGAGTATATGGCAGAAATATGAAATGGTCCCAACGCGAAAGAACTATTTGGGGTTGGGGTCTACAATCTAATAGAAATAACGCTCCACCTAACCAGGGGGGTGACAATGCAAAAACAAGGAACAATCAATGAACAGTATGAATACTGGATTGGTCAAAAAAAGTCGGTAATTCAACTATCAGATCATTTAGTAAAAAGATTAAGATTAACAAATAAATTTAAAAGTAGAATTACCATCAATGGTAATAAAGTTATTATACAAGGAAATATAATGAATAAACTAGTACAAGCTGCTATGGAAAAAAGAGGTTTAACCCAGGCAAGTTTAGCAAAAGACCTGGGAAAGCCACCAGAAACTCTAAATAGATGGCTTAAAAATAAACAACAAGCAAGTAAAGAAGATATAATAAAACTAGCTGAGATCTTAAAGCTGCCACCTGGCGTGGTCCAGTTTGAACCAGAACCAATAGCTGTTACAACTATTAGGGGATATTTAAAAAGAGATACAGAATTGTTAAAAACTCCAGAAATGGTACATCTTCCAACAAACTTTCCTTCTTTCTTTGAAGGTCAACATATAAATACAAACAATCCAACGACACTTAAATATGGATCTCTTGATTTATTTGATATGCAAAATAAAAATAAGTGTATTGATGAAAGATGTATTAACGCCTGGTCAATACTGGGTGCAGAGGTTGATGGTAAGGAAAAACTATTAAGTGGACGATTAATGCCAAGAGCAGATGGTAGTCTTTTTGATGTAACTGGTATGTGGGAAGTATCCAGGTCAAGCGAATCGAATGAATACAAGGGAGTCAAAGTAAACTGGGCGTGTCCAATGGTTGTCCAGTTGCAAAAACAGTTCCTGGAAACTTACACTTCTGGAGAAAAAAATAACTATTCAAATCAAGGCTATACTTTATAAAACGTCAATGACGTAAAATAATTGTATCAATGCTATTGACGTTAAGCGTCAGACAAATTAAGTTCTTCAAGTATTACTTGAGGAGCTTTTTTTATGAACGATATATCATGGGCAATCAGACACAACTACTTACATCATTCTAATCCAATGAGTAAGACCAGGTGTAAGACTTTCTTTGATAAAGTTCATATTCGTCCTATCGTTGCACACGCCTGGGCAATTATTAAGGACGAAAGTTCCGACAGTAATAAAAAGAAAGATGCCTGGCAAATCCTGGATAAGTTTGATCCTAAACGTAACCAATCAGACAATGCAAATATGTTGGCTGGACGAGCTGTCCAGGCAATATGCGATCTTGTTTTATTAAATGAGGTTTTATTTGATGACGCTCTGAAATCTGTAAAGGAAGATATGTTACTAGACTACCAGCACAGAGAATGGGACGAAGGATTAGACTATAAAAAGTATAAGCAGTATTACGAAGAGGTCCCCTTGGTTGCTGCTAATGCTCTGAAAGGATTACGCCAGGCATTAGTAAAAGAAAATAAAATTATTGGAGAAACAGATTACCTGGGGATCCTTCCAGGCAATGAGCTGCCATATAATACAAAGCCAGATTATGCCAGGCGTGGGGATCTTAAAACTAAATGGTCCACAGTAGCTACAACTAAATCTGGCTGGAGAGCTGCACCACTTCCCTCTTCTTTATCTGGACCTTTCGAGAAGTCACACTTATACCAGGTCGCTGGTTTCTGGGCAGTTAATGGAGGACTACCACCATTCCTGGTTTATGCAACTGCTAAAGACTTTCGAGTATTTGACCAGGACAATTCACCAGAGCTGTCTAATGAAAACCTGGCTAGGATTGTTAAGAACATAGTTAATTATCATAAAGTTACAGAAAGATTATTAAAAGTTTGCAGCACTAAAGAGCAGCTCTTTCAGTTAGAGCATACTGATTATACAGAGCTTTGCTGGAGAGAACCACCAGGCATAATTGAAGAAGCGAGAAAGTTTTGGGAATGAAAACAAACGTACCAGAAAAAGTTTTAAAAGTATTAGATGAAGTAGGACTTTCACACGATAAGGCAATGTGGAACTGTCATGGAACCTGGGTGATGTATCACAAATCTTGTGAACAAATAGCAGCTCACAAAAAAATTACTTTTGATTTGCCAAAGATCCTGGAACAAGACGTAACTAGAAAAGCTGTAGTCATGCTTGTAACTGGTAGACTTGGAGAAATTACAGAGTGGTCCATTGGTGAAGCTACACCAGACAATAATAAAAACGCTTACCCATTTGCTATGGCTGAGAAGAGAGCCAAAGACAGAGTTATATTAAAGCTCGTAGGATTACATGGCGATATTTATACAGACACAGAAATTGATGATGAGGTCCAAGAAAAAATACAAATAGACGCAACCAGGAAAGCAGCTGCTAAACTTGGTGGAACTGTTAATGTTACTAAAAAAGATTCGCAGCAACCAGCTCAAGAAATAGAAGATGAACCAAGTTTAAGTCCAGAAGAAAACGCCTGGCATAAAATAACTTTAAGATGGATCCAGGAAATAGTTGGTATGAAAAGCCAGGCATCATTACTAGCCTGGATAACTAGAAACAATACGAAATACAAAGAGCTTATAGCCTGGGATAAAGCAAACAATAAAAGTTTATCACTTGATGTTGAATTAACATTTAATCGAAGAAAGGAAGATTTAGAAAATGGGGAGTAACTTTGGAAACGCAAGAGTAAAAGCAAAAGGTGTTATTAATGTTGGACCAGACTATCAAATAAGCTGCTGGGTCCAACCTTCAGATAACTGGGATAATGAAACAAACCAGCCTAAACCAATTACAACAGAACAATATAATACTATTGGTGAGATTATGGATATGATTAATAGCAATGGCTTATCACTATCTATTGTTATTAGAGAAAGAATTGAAGGACAACAAGCCAGGTCCTGGTTAGAAAAGATGAAATTCAAATTGTTTGCTAATGATGACATGGGGACCAGAGAACCAGATCCTAAAACTGAAACAACAACACAACCACAAGGAGTTAATATTGCCCTCCCTAGTAGAAACTAAATCTATCTTTACACCAGAAGAAGCAGCTCCATATTTTTATGGTGATGAATGCCTGGATAAAGATGGGAAAGTCATTGAAAATTATGTAAGGCGTTTACGTCACGCTTGTAAACTTCACAGAGATGGAAAAGATGGGATCTTTAATTTCAAGATTGGTAGAAAAGTATATATACCGAAAGCAGCCATTGACGAAATGCAAAGACAATTTACCAGACACGATATTAATTTATCCTAGACCTGGTGAAATGTGTGTGATTTTAAATGGTAAGTTTTATTCTGTTCCACACGACCAGGTAAAGTTTCAAACACTAGCGTATAGAATTTTAGCTGCGTCCCTCGAAGGAACTTTCGACAATAAAAAACCCTCTGAGTAGAGGGTAATTTCATGGGTCCGATCATACCAGGAAGGTTTATTCCACCCCCCTGGTGACTCTTAAAACGAGATAAATTATAATACCGACCCCACTCTTTGCAGCTTTGCCCTGGTAGAGTTCTCTTTTAATGGATCATCAATCCAATGTCCGTAAACTTCTTCTGTCACTCTAGTTGATGAATGACCAAGCTGTTCACTAATCGTTTTTATATCTTCTGGGATCCTGGCTATTAAGATACTTGCATAAAAGTGACGAAGGTCATGCCAGGTAATTTGATCTTGTCCAGCTCTCTTACACGCTTGTTGAAGTCTTAATCTTTTTCTTCTTAATTTTTGGAAATCTCCAAACTTAGTTGGAAAAACATATTTGTCTGGAGCTGGTCTACCTTGTTTAATATACAGCTCTTTTAATTCTGTAACTAATTCTGGTGCATGGTCCAGGTAAACTTTTCTAATACTAGAATCAGTTTTTGGTTTGCCAATAGTTCTGTTTATCAAGAACTTTCCTTTAAGTGCCTTGGTAACATGAACAGTTAAATTTTCCAGGTCAACATCTGCCCAGGTCAATACAACTTGTTCACCAGATCTTAAACCAGTAAGAGCTGCAAATTTTGTCATTAGATACCAATTATCTTTAAGCTGATCTAATATGCTTTTAATAATATGAGGATCTATTTTTTTAATCTTCTTAGTTTTAAGATTACTTTCTTTAGTTAGTTTAACTTTAACTTCTTCTAATGGATTGGAAATTCTACAGCCACTTGTAACTGCAAAACTAAATAATGATTTGATATACATTAGATGGTCCTGGACAGTTTTCTTAGATCTACCTACTACCAGCTGTTTCATTATATCATTTTGCATCATTGGTGCAGAAATATAATGAGCTTTTAATTCTGAAACTGGAAGGCTATCAATAGATAATGTGAGTAAATTATTACAAACAAATTTAGCTTTGCTTAAATAACTATCTCCAACTTCTCCAATTTCAAACCTGGTCTGCTGATCTTTTAAATATTCCTGGACCAGAGTTTTCATATTCCATTGAAAGCTATCAGAAGTTCTTGCTGGTTTTTCGTTTTCTAATAGTCTTAGATATTTACCAGCTTCATCTTTTGTATTGAAATAAGATCTAGGTCCTTGACGTTTGCCATTAACCTGGATCCTTTCATCAACACACCATTTATTTTCTGATGGGACGTAATTTAATTTAACATTGTCTAACATACTAGTAACCTCCTTGATGTCATATACTAAATATAATGACGAATAACGTCAATTACAAGGCTGTTACTCTCGACCCCCCTATTGGTGGTCAGCAGATGGTCAGTAAAAAAAATAATACTTAACAAATACAATGAGTTAAGTGGTCGGAGTGGAGAGATTCGAACTCTCGTCCCCTATCGTTTTACATGGTCCCTTGTAGTCCTACGTTGCTGTCATCTGTTGATATACCTAACATTAGGACCATCAAAGGTCAGGTACGACCATGTAAGACCATAGAAATGTGGTCAGCGATTGGTCAGTAAATAAAAAAGTGCTGCTGACCACCAAGGTTTTTGGTGAGAGATAATACAATCAATAACATAATTTATAATTTTAAAAAATTTACTTAAATTATTTAATTATTCTTAACTTTTTATGTTTATAAAATCGAAATCATTGATTTCATATAAGTTTTGATTACATAAAAATTAAATTCATTAAGATTTTGTTAGATAGTTATATTTTTAAAATAATCTTTTTTATTTTAATAAGAAATTAACATTGAATACTATGGTATATAAAAAAATCACTTTTTTTGTAACATTATTATTTTCTATCCCAATACTTGGAGGGTTTTTCTTTAATTATATAAACGAAAAACCTAAATTTGTACTTTTTTTTGACAGCCCATCTATAATTGCAGAAGGTAAAATTGTGTATGAAAATAATTGTGCTTCTTGCCACGGGTTATCTCTTGAAGGACAGCCAAATTGGAGAACAAGAGATGAATCAGGTTATATGCCTGCGCCACCTCATGATGAAACTGGGCATACATGGCATCATTCAGATAAGTATTTAATTCAGATGACTAAATATGGAATAGAAAATCTTATAGGTAAGAAATATCCTAATAATATGCCTTCATATGAAAACCTACTGACTGATAAAGAAATTATTGCCTCATTATCGTATATAAAAAGTAAATGGCCTAAGAAAATTCAAGAGATTCATAATAATATTAACCTTAAAAGCGAGTAATTATAGGAGTTTAGATGTTTAAAAAAATATTAGGTTTATTTTTAACTATTACAATTAAAAGAGCAATAAGTTCGTTAACGTTATATTTAGTATTTTAATAAATACAATATGATTACTCGTCGTAAATTTATTAATAGGTCTTTTGCATTTTTTGCTTTAACAGCATCTCCAATTAATTTAAAGGCTAAACAGATTATTAGGAGATATCAACTAACTGCTGAAAAAAGCAATCATCATTTTAACTTGGCAAAAGTGACTAATAATTTGTGGCTTTACAATGGCCAAAGCCCT
>MDSV01243713.1_pt1 | contig 12907 bp, 23 predicted proteins | sample 810851 | NCBI WGS metagenome assembly MDSV01 (sample SAMN05326640, study PRJNA326480) | marine metagenome | isolation source: seawater | place: Atlantic Ocean: North East | collected 2012 | reverse complement strand
GCAATCCTCATTACTCGTGTTATTTTCTTCGGGCTCAGCTTCAACCTCTGGTTCCTCGGTGGGAAGATCATCGACGTCTGGTTTCGGCTTCTCCTTCTTCTTAACCTTTTTGACTGGTTCTCGGTCAAATATCTTCTCCAGTATTTTTGGAACCTTTTTGGCAAACGCAAGCCTCCTCTCCTCAGACTTTTTAATCTTTGTGATGAAACTATCACTGAATCCCATGACCTTATGGGCTTGAATGATCTGCTTCAACGAGGGTCTCACCCCTTGTTTATAATAGTTTTCGTAGAGCATCAAAAAATGCGGCACAACCTTGACCCTGACAATCCCACTCTTCAGGATCTTTAGATTGACATACACTCGATCCAAAAATGGAACATGGGGCTCTTCAATTTTTTGACGAGCTACGGGTAGGGTGACGTTTGAAAGTTTGGGATCTACAAATGGAATGCCCATCTCCTTATTGTTTTTTTCAAGAGCCTTCAAATACCTTTCCTGATACATGACAGGTTGTTTACGGAACTCAAAAGCCTTGTAAGGTTTGGGGTTCACGATATCATACAAGAATGTTCCCTCCTTGGGGTGCCCAAACTTGGTATCGAGGGAGTGTTTAACACGCTTCGACGGTGGTTTGAACATTGTTGCTGATGTTTTGTGAAGATTCTTCTAACTTAGGTGAAAGAAAAAAATCCAATTCACAGCGAATGACATGGGCAGACTGGCGATTCATATGTGTGTAATAGGGTCCCCACAGTTCGATAACCTTTCGTTTCTTGTCATACCAAAGATATTCTAGACCTAACTTATGTGTCAGCCAGTAAAAGCGCTTACCAGTTTTACCAATGAATGAAAAAATCTGATCCTCGGTATAATCAGACACATCCATCTGGGAATAGTGATTATTCGGGGGGGTGTAAGGGGCCATCTTTTCTCTTTTCTTGACTACTCTCCAATTGTTTAAGTAAGTTTCTGATGTGCTTTTGTGAATACACTTGCTTCTTTGCCTTCTTATCACTTTTAGTCACACGTTTCTTGGGTTCTTTATGATCCATATGGTACTGGTATACAAAATATTCGACTTAGGTTAAATATTGACATCTTCATCATCGAGTGATATACTATCATCACTTTCATCACTTTCATCGTCGGGACATACAAAATCTTCATCGTCACTCTCGTTATATGCGACGAACACACCCTCACGCTCCTTTATGTAATGACCAGTATCTTCAAGATTCTCAACATCATAGAAACCGGAAATCATATCCTTCGTTATAGTCTCTTCAACCGTGGAAAAGCAAAACTTGTTACTACCCTTTTTTTCTAAAAATTTGACTATATACGTCTCACCATCATTATGGACAACTTTAGCAACCTGTGTCGTATCGTATTCGCAATGAACATCAATGATCATATACGTTTTATGAAAATTTAAATCTTTAATAACATTAATGAATAATCTGAAAGCAGCTGGTATACATTATATTTCGAACCGTGTGATCAATCACAATGATGCAGTCATGTTTGATATCGATGATACTCTCATTTTTACAAACGGTCGTATAAATGTTCCCATGGTTGAGCTGTTATATAGGGCTAGTGAGATGGGTTATAAAATTGTGATAATCACAGCGAGAATTGGAACAGGACATATCATTAAATACACTATGAATCAGTTAAAGGAGTACAACATCGTATACGATTATTTGGGATTTACAAGCCCCGAAACTAAAATTGATATGAAAGAAACACTCCCCTACAACTTTATTCTATCCGTCGGTGACATGCCCACAGACCTCACTGGATCCGCACACTGGCTTAACATTTCCACCTTTTCCCACAATTGAGACAGGAAACATACACTGTCATGGGTTCATCCGCTGAACGAGTCTGTAATTGGTAATATGTTGTCTTGAGAGACTTGCATTTAGCACATTTGAAAAATCCAACATGATTTTCCTCTGCTTTTCGAATTAAATACTCCTTGTGCATCTCCTTGTGCACGTTATCTTCCACAGTTTTCGCGTAAACTCCCCCGGGACAGAGTTGTTCCGGTCTCATGGCTATAACTTCAACGACTGAAATTTTACGTTTTAGGATATCATCTTTGAGATCTTCATTTGAAGTGAAAGCATTTTTAAGTGATAAAAATTTGTGTTTATAGATGTTTGTAAATTTATGATTATCCCAAGCAGCCACACTGTTTCGCTTCTCGATCGTCTGCTTCGAATGCCTGACTATACATTTCTCAAGATCACTACAAATGGAACTTTCCAACCCCACACCAAAGATTTTCGAAAATTCTGTGATGACATAGTTTCTCAGTGAGTTATCCATACTTATACTTAGCTTCAAACCTATAAACAATTTTAATGAAAAGTCTGAAATTTTCAGTGAAATTGGGAATACTTAGGGGAGAGGAAGACCTTTGTATGGGTTGTTTCTGGAACAGTCTTCCATATTTTCAGGGGAGCAGTTGTCAAAAAACCCAGAGACACGACGAGCTGGGTTAGTATCAACAAACGCGTAACGATGGTCACGGCGCCCACTCCTGTATTTTTCACTTTGTGAAATGAGAAGATAAAGAACAACAGACAACACAGTAACTGCGACCGCAGCTTTCATCATTTATAATTGGTATATATTTTTTTTGTCATCACCTTGTAAGGATGAACAAGGCAGTGCTTATTCACGAAAAGAAAGATCAACTCGAAGAAATAGACCTGGATATAGCACCATCTAAAAACCAGATATTCAAATTACTACGTGGACGACAGACGTTCATAGGGCAGTGGCCTGATATAGATGTCGTGATAATGAAGCCTGAAGACGGTGTATCGAAAAACGAAAACACCTTACCGTATCCATTCAGTTCAGAAGAAGTTTACGGGAAAATTCTACTCGTCAGGATGGATGCTGATTCTGAGCCTCAAGATTTCACTCTGAAAGAATACCTATCATTTCGTGGTAGGGACAAACGCGTCGACGTTTAGAACGGCATTAGCATATTTCATGCACAACTGAAAGTGTACATATGCCCACTCCACTGGGTTATCCATCGATGGTTTTCCGGGTAATGGGTTGTCATTTACAATCGTCAAAATGTCCAACTTTTCACCGCCGATCGTTTTTGCCATTCCTTCACCAACGTCTTTTAGCCACATAGCGTGCTTCTCATTCTTACAATCAAAACTTCTCACAAAATGAGCCATTTATATTACTAGGGATTCTTTTCTATAAGTAATCTCGCACTTGGATCTTTCACATTTGTCCACTTTGGACGCCATATTTCGGATATCAGGTGATCATTGTCTTTGCCATACATCTTCCAAAACATGTTTCTGTACATGGCTTCTTCCTTAGTGAGAGGGACGTTATGGTGTCTACATTTAGATTTGATCTCTCTGAAAAGATTGTCATCAACATCCTTTTCAGCGTAACGCCTAACTTCGTCGACCCAGTTTGTGCCGACAGCGTCACTCATTCCATCCTTCTTCCTCCACAGGATCTCATCTGGTAAGTATCCAGTAAACGCTTCACGTAACACCTTCTTTTCCATGGGGTCAATCTTCAGTGTTTGGTTCATCGACATACATACATCGACAAAGTTTTTGTCGAGGAAAGGGACGATCAAATCTAGACCATGCGCACCGGCACATCGATCGGCGCGTAGACCATCAAACTGATGGATCAAACGTAAACGGCGCATGTTTTCACAAGCAAATGCTTCAAGACTCGGTGCGTTATGAAAGTAGAGGTATCCACCAAGCAGCTCATCACTTCCTTCACCTGAGAAGATGTAACGACAGTTTGTATTCTGTTTAATGTATTTACACAATAACCACATAGGTGTGCTGGCTCTCACAGTAGTTGTGTCATAGGATTCTAGAGAGTGGATAACATCGTTAATGTGGCTTATACCCTCACTGACAGTGAATGTGACTTCAGTGTGGTCTGTATCCAAGAATTTAGAAACCAACCGCGCAGCTTCGAGATCTGGACTTCCTTCAAGTCCTATGGAGAATGTCCTAATTTTACCAAGCTTTCTCGAAGCGATTGACGCTATCAAACTACTATCAAGTCCTCCAGAAAGTAAAAAACCGATACCACGCTCAGTGTTGTCAATCCTGTCAGACACGGCATTCTCGAGAGCTACGTGGATGTCACGGCTGTGACTACTCTTGACATACTTATTGATAGTCCAGTAATTGTTGTGGTAACATATGAAATCATCCACGTAAGAGTCGTATATATGCCCCGGTGGAAAAATGTGGATTTTACTATTCAGGAATAATAATGCTTTCACTTCACTCGCAAATGCGATAGACCCTTCATCATAACGTGTGTAAAATAGGGGTCTAACACCAACATGGTCCCTAGCAGCTAGGACACGTTCTCCATTGGTATACACAAATGCATAATCACCGTTGATCTGTTTCAATGCACCCAAAATCCCAAAGGATTCTATGAGTGGAATGAGAACCTCACAATCACTATTTCCTACAAACTCTCCATGTGTTCTGAACTCTCTGTGGTTATATATCTCTCCGTTACATACCAACATCTGCTTCTTCCTCACAAAGGGTTGCATACCTCCCGATGTCAGGTCGTTTATCGCCAAGCGATAAAAGTCCATACGGCATTTACCCATTCGTTTACTACTGTAATCATCCGGACCTCTATGATTCAGTAAATATGAGGGTGTTTCTACATCCTCACCGAACAGGGCTAATATGCCACACATTTAAATACATTGGTCATTTCGTTTTTAAGCTAAAATCCATCCAATCACCAAAGTCACCCGGGTCAGCTATTCCATCCATTTCCTGACCAGATAAGGATATCGTTTCTGAACCACCAGTGAATTCTACATCAAATTTTAAGATACAGTAGTATGATACATTTGTTTGTCGAGCAATTCTATCAATCGTATTAAAATCAAATGACTCGATGGACAATGAACGTTTGATTATACGGGGTGTCCCATAAGGAAAGAACACTCGCTTCCCCATTTCTAATTTTCTTCTGTCAGACGTCATATCGAATGATGGCCAAATTCTATTTCTATACCTAAAATCAGCCATGTAATCAATACAAGTATCAGCCTTGGATTTTTCCGCAAAACACACGAAACGTGGCTTATATTTAGGATCTACGAGATTAAGATATGTCCCCTCGTGTATCAACTTTACAAAGTGGAAATCCATTTATATATTTAAGGAAAAAAACTTTAAATAAGATATATGAACTTCCCTAAAACACCCGGTCAATGTAGATATGTTCTCGCGTTGAGATCTAATAAACCCATCGTCGTTGGTTCTGGACCAGCTGGGTCGGGTAAAACAATGTTGGCATGTCAGTTGGCAATTGAACGTATCAACAGTGTTGCGAGGGGTAAGGTTGTTCTCACGAGACCTATTGTAGCCGCAGATGAAGACATGGGGTATTTACCCGGAGACATGGACCAGAAAATGGAACCATGGACGAAGCCCATGTATGACATTTTTGAAAAGTATCTATCTCACAGTCAAATGGATCGTCAAATATGTATAGAACCACTCGGATACATGAGAGGGAGAACGTTTGAGAATACACTCATCATCGCAGACGAGATGCAGAATTCTACACCGAATCAGATGAAGATGCTTCTCACACGCGTGGGGGAAGGAACAAAACTTGTCATCACCGGTGACTTACAACAGTCAGATCTCGGTAGTGATAATGGTTTGGCAAATTTGATTTACAGGATGAGTGTGTACGACGCTGACTACATAGAACATGTCAGTATGGAAGACGATGACATCATCAGACACCCAGCAGTCAACGAGGTTCTCAAGATTCTTGAAAATTAGTTTTACACTTTTCAACCCGTTTTGAAAGTATTGAAATATTCAAACGAGTGCGCATAATCCGTTTGTCTATCACAGCTCTCTGACGAGTCAGGGTGTTTTTTGTATCTTTTAACTCTTCGTTTAGTTCTTTGATGTTTTCGAGTTCCTGTTCAATTGCCATGTATTGACCAGCTAGTCGGAAATTTGTTGGAAGTTTTTTCATGTCGTCTTCGAGTCGTTGACATTCAAAAGTCAGGGAATCAAAATCTTCGTCGAGCATCTTTCATTATCTTATTCTGATATTTATATCCACTTAAGTGTTCGAATAAAATTTTCTTTGACTATAATAAATGTCTCGCTTCATGAAAGCTGGCATGGCCCGAGGTATGGGTGCCATGTCCCAGATGCAGGGCACTGCCGCCTATCAAGGTATGACCAATACGTTCGGTCGTAAAATGACCGTAAGCCTGACATATGGACAGGTAATTCTCATTACAATGCTAGCCTCGTCTTATCTAGTCGTAGCGTCTCTCGGTATTGACATGTTTGGTCGGTGCACCGAACTGAAGGGTGTCAAACTCCAAGAAAATCTGAACAAGTGGTTAGTCGCCACTCTCGCGATTGCCATAGCTATCCCTTGCACTCTGATGACAGTGCGGGTATCTGGATCCAAGCTCACAGGGTTGATGATGCTTCTCTTTGCTATCTTTGGTATCGTGGGAAGTTCCGCGGTTCTCAACTGGAACAACAAGTGCAAGGCTGTCGAGGAATCGGAGAAGATCTACGGTGGTATCAACATGGCGGTGTTCATCCTCATGCTCCTTGCTTCATTCTTTTTGCTGCGACCAGCGAAACCAAAACTAATGTAATTCAAACGTATGGATGAAACATATAGTGTTCAACACATATATCCTATTTATGCTCTTGGCCTATGTGATGCACAGGGCAGGAACATTTTCAATGGAAGAAAAGGTTAAAATGATTGAATTATTGGGTTACATGGCTGCCAACCCCGACTCTAGAATAGAGGAATGTGGGGGTGTAGCGACTCTGTTAGAAAAAGTGAAGCGACACCAACCATCGCGAGTCGCCCATTTAGAAGCTCAGTCTCGGGCTTCCAAAAGCCTTGAATGTAACCCTCATCTTTAGAATTCACCGCTGTTCCGAGGAACGCCAAACTGGCAACAGCGACAGAAAGACCAACGTTATCGTGGAACTGGGTGCTGATAGAGTTACCCGTCATAATCTCATCAATTACAGCAGAGGTGAAACCAACCATCGCGGCGCGCCCATTCACACGCTCAGCGACGGAAAGGTAATCGTTAGGTCGCTCAACCCGTGTGAGACTGGGACCCTTGACAGAGGAAGATGTCTTCTTTGGCGAGATCTTCTTGGGAGTGATAGTTGGCTTAACAGATGCACGAATGAGAGAGCTCATTACTGGATAACATATGATCTCAATCTTTAAGATCCTTTTCAATAATCTTTTTGAGGACATATAATTGGACGATAAAGCTAACAGATGTGTATATCGTGGATATGTTCATCCCAAACTTTCTATATTGGTAAACAACCCACAGCAAATTTGCAACCAGCGCAATGTAGAGCATCTTCTTATCGACAATCTCATCAATTCTCTCCTCCTGCCTTTTGACCTGGTCATACATCTGTAAAAATCCTATACCAAAAGCTATACTGGATATTATTTCATTCAAATCCATTTTATTTTGTATCTATATTATATATGGATTTATTTTTAGAAAAGTTTGCTGGAAAGATTGATAGTGATAGTCTCATCAAGACTGTCGCAGAACTCCAGAGTGAGTATATTGACGATGGTATCACAAAAGAAGACCTACCCCCCATCATCACCCGACTCATGATGGAGACTGCCAAGTTCAAGAAACTGCAGGGACCCCAGAAGAAGAAGCTTGTCATCGGTGTTCTTAACCACTTCATCGAACAAATCGACAAGGGTGAGAAGGACAGCGAGTTTGAAATCGTCCTGAAATCGATGGTTCCCCCAATCATCGACGGTTTCGCTTCTATGCTCAAACTTAAGGGTCAGCTCCCCAAATGTCTTCAGTGCTTCAATTAAGGATAAGATCAGTACTTTCAGTACATGAGATTTCCTTCTCTGGAGGTTATGATTCAGTACGGAATCTATACAGTAAGGGAACTCACTCGTTTTTCACGAGGACTGGTGCCGAAAAAGCGAATTGAAGTCCTAAGTGAGTGTGAAAGGTGTGATTTTGTATACAAAGGAACAACTTGTTTGAACTGTGGACATGAAATACTGCACAGTGACCAGTTTCATGTCTAAAGGGCCTTCTGTCCTAAGTAATAGTCACATGTGCGCAGAGAGGCAATTGATACGACGATTATTTCATGAATGTCTTAAATCTGGATACAAACCTCACCAATTCACATCTTGGCTACACAGAAAACATGGACACTTGGTAGTGTTTAGACAAAATATAAATGGAGACGCTATATCATTACCCTGTGTTTTGTGCAGGAAAATGATAGAGAGGTATGACATATGTTGGATGGCGCATGACGGTGATAAATGGATCCATAGTAGAAAATCAAATAATTTACCACGTTCTTTACCAACTGCTAAACAGAAGAGACTTTTAGGATTTGGGAAGGATGATGAGACCCAAAGCTGATTCGAGGTTGTTATGATTTCGCTTCAGTGGTTTATTCCTCTTTAGCTTTAGCGCGTTGTTGTTAGAATTAGCATTCTTTATTTCATCCATCTTTTTCGTGTTTGAAACAAAGGGTATAACATTGTCTTTGTAAGGCTTGGAAATGATTTCCTTCTTTTCACTCGTATCTATAGTTTGGTTTTTACGAAATTCATCTATCGTCATAGTTCCCCCAAACACATCGAGACTGTATCTTGGGGGTGCGGGTTTTACGTGACCCGACTGATTATACATCCGTCGTCTCATCATTATAATGTTTCCGCAAATGATACCACCCCTGTTCACTCCATACTTATCTATTGCGTATGACTTCATACAACTCCAAGAACAAAAATTACCCGTCGTTGTAAAAGTGTTTCGCCGGTCGTCGTGTTTATACGGTAATTGTAGGGGTGATCCATCGAATGGATGACAACACCACCAACACCACATACATGAATTTTATTTCATCTCTTTAATACTTTTTTTAATATATCTAAATCTTCTTGTGTAATGTTTTTTTGCTCGACAATCTTAGAGATTTTTTCATTCTTTTCCAATTTGGGTTTGTCATATTCATATCTCTCTGTGTATCTGTACAAGACTCCGACGAATATAAGCAAAAGGAGTGCAAAAATCAGGCTCTTTTTCATTACTATATGTTTAGATTTTTACTGCGAAAATTATCAGAAATATCAAGCAGAATAACCCAACTGCGAAGAAGGCGATTGTTTTGGGATCCATACCAGCTATTTTGCTGGCTTCATATTGCTCCCTTTCGAAAGCTCTCTGGGCATCTTCGCTCCTGAACTGGTCTTCTCTCGCCATTCTCTCGGCTCGTCGTTTTTCTGTATTCGCAGACCTATGGGCTACGAGTTGCCCCGCTAGAGTCCGTTCGGCATCCCGGTCTGCCGCCTGAGCGTCCGTGAGTTCATCACGGATTCGATCCGCTTCGTCAGCATCCTCTTTCATTCTAGCCTGACGAGCTTGCTGCCTCTCAAATTCACTTTCTTTCCACAATTCATCAGCTTTTTCGGCAGCCTCGATAGCAGCATCACGTGCAAGTTGATCGTTCAAAATCCCATCAACATCAATGTTACATGACTGATTGATTTCTAAATCTCCTATAGCTGAGATATCATCGATTTGCATGAGCTGATTACAGACATTCATGTCAACATTGCAAGATGGTAATCCCTCTCTAGGTCTGAACATTTTGTTTGCATCATCCAAGCCAACTTGGGTACCGGTGCATATCCCCGGTGCGAGACAGTCTGGGTTACCACCATACGCATCAGAGGATGGACACGATTCGGATCCAAATGGGCATAGTAAAGTCTCTACATCAGCAGCCTTTTGGAGAATTTGTGCACAACCCGCCCACGTGGGATTCTGTCTACAACGTTCCAGAAAATCCAAACCAGTTACGTTTATACAAGCACACCTGATATCTTCACGGTTGTTCGTGCAGTAGTCATATCCAAGGTCATCTACAGTTTCTTTATTTACAAGAGCCTGAATCAATTCAAAACACGTCTGACCTTGGGCACCAACGACTTTGTCCAAATTAGCTGAGTCGAAACAGAACCCATCACCACCAGCTTTTCTACCAGAATTTGTAACTGTTCCAAATAAAATCTGATCGAGAAAATTTACTCGTTGACCAGCGGTGTTAATGACCGCGGGACCTAAGAGGAATTCAGATTCTCTTTTGTCATTGATTATGTTGACCAAATCAGATTTCATAACCTCACATTTCAACCCAAAATGTGCTCCATCATCAAAATCTTGTGGGGTGTTTCTGAGTAGTGTAGACTCCCCCAACGTCCAACATGGGTTCCAACCTTCATCACCAGTCCCCGAGAATCGAACACAATCCTCCCCCGAATGAGTATCTTGGTCAGTTCTGGTCCTTGTGCCACCAGCATTCACTTTAGTATTCACCATCCAGTGTCGTCTCCGACCCGCACGTCCCTTCTTGTGTCGCCAGACATATTTACCATCCCAGTTATCTCTATTTCCACCATCATCCCAGTTTCTACAGGTGCTGTCACCATCTGGATTACCCCACCCTTTATTGACATAAGCCTGTGAATATATATCCACTGACATCACTAAATTAAATGAGGATTTTTTTTCCTGGTGTAAATGTAGTGATGTATCTTTTCGTCGTAGCTGTTATAGTTCTTGTGGTGATCTATAATTACACATCTTACAAAACAATTCATAGGAGCACCGTGCCAAGTTACATGTGTGAAAAGATAATCCAAACATCACAAAAATATAAATTCCTAGAAACCCCTGAAGAAGTGGACGACAAGCCTATGCAAGAAATACCCATTTATGACAACGACACCCCAATCAACCAAGAACTTTGGAACCTTTGCAAAGAATATTACACTTCCTTGGCTTCGAAGTATAGTTTACGACTAAACTACGCTTTCTTGAGACGATATGAACCAGGGGAAAGGAACGATCTTATCATGCACTTCGATGATGAGATCGACGCACCAACGACAATCAACATATTGTTATCCGACACGAGAGATTTTGAAGGTGGAGATTTATATATCTTTAATAAAAATAACACAAAGAAGATACTCAAACAACATGGTGGTGATATGAATATCAAACAACGTGAACAATTTATTAACGAGTGTTCAAATATGCCTGTTCTTAATCTGAGACGGGGAGATGCTGTGCACTATAGGGGTAGTGAGCTGTTGCATGGTGTATTACCTGTTACAAAAGGTGAGCGATACGTGCTAGGCTTTTTCTCCTCAATCATTCAATAAACTTTTTTACAGCTTCTATCTTTCTATCGATACTGTTCTTATTGACATAAGTCTTCAGTACACCCGCTAAAACGATGATGCAGAGTAGCATTAGGGAAACTTCAGTGTTCTTCATTACATTACATGAGTATTATTTTCTCGTAAATGAACGAAAATAGAGTTCAATAATCTCATCCACATCCCGAATTCTACCCTGACGGGCATAATCAAACACCGCGTTGTAAGTCTTTTTGTCTCTGTCATGTTTCATGAGGGGTTTCAATAACTCCTCCATTCGTTCTAAATGATTTTCTGTGAACCCCCCCTTTTCGTGAGCATCGTCTATGATATCAATTACTAACCCCCTCGTGTGCAGTATATCCACATATGTCTCCCTCCTGACATAAAATAGCAAAACTGTGATAGCCAAGATGACCACTATTAAGAGTAACATGCTTAGTATGTAACGATATTTTATTTGTCTTTGACATTTTTGTTTTCTTTCTTGACGTTCTGTAATAAAATGTATAGAGTGTTACGGTCGTTCATTTCAGCACTGTTATAAGCTTCCTGAATAATGCTCTCATCATCTGTGAGGTGGTTGAAGATGTTCATGACGTATATGGAATTTAAGGGTTTTTCAGAATTGTTGATACGTTCCTCGAGACCTTCCGCAATACCAGAGTAGTATTCCACATTGAAGCACCTGTTACGATACAACTGGAACATCCATACAGAAATTACGACTATGGCTAGAACAAAAATAACATTGTTAAGTTTCATTTTACTTTAGATGGGGATTTTTTTTCTCAGTAGAAATCAAATGGGTGGAGGTGGCAGTAAAGCCAAGTCCGAAACTGTCATTGAAAATACTGTCGTGAACGAAAACGTTTTCAAGGCACTCAACAGTTCAAGGAATATGACAAATTCTAGTGTTATAGCAAACCAGGTGATGGATCTGAAGGGTGTGCAGGCTCTCAGTTGTAGAATGCCCATCAATCAAACAGCAACTATAGATGTCAAAGTTCTCGCAGAATTTGAACAAAGTGACGCAGCCGACCTGAGTTCAATGATAGCAACTAATCTCGATCAGGCTGTGACGGAGAATACAAGCTCTGAAAGTGGTTTTGGTGATGTCATGAGTGGTGGATCTGAGACAGATGCTTACACCGAAATCAAAACCAATGTCACAAATAGAATGAATACGGAGATCACAAACGAAGTCATCAACGAAATTAGAACTGAAATTGTGGCAAATCAGACAATGAAGATCGAAAATTTAGTGCAAGATCCCCTCGGGTTCACCGTTTTGCAGGAACTGGGATTCCCACCAACTCTTGAAATGATGCAACTCGCTTCTCAAACCGAATGCCCAATCGATCAGAACCTAACCATCAAGTTTGTATCTGAACAGCTTGGGAAAAAGGTGTCCACGATCATTCAGGAAGTTGTCCAGGAAGCTGATCTCTCCCAGGATGTGGAAGTAACAACATCGTCTGCAACTGAGGGTGTTGGTGACACTATTGGAGACGCGGCTGAGGGTATCGGGGCCGGTGTGGCTAACGCAGCCGAGGGTATAGGTGACGGTGTGGCCACCGGAGCCGAGGGT
>MDSV01214380.1_pt1 | contig 12909 bp, 12 predicted proteins | sample 810851 | NCBI WGS metagenome assembly MDSV01 (sample SAMN05326640, study PRJNA326480) | marine metagenome | isolation source: seawater | place: Atlantic Ocean: North East | collected 2012 | reverse complement strand
GGTTTTCGTTGTTGTTGTTGTTGTTGTTGTTCTTGTTGTTGTTGTTCTTGTTGTTCTTGTTGTTGTTGTTGTTGTCACTCTTCAGCGTTGTGGCGGCCCACTGCCACTTGGCTGAAGGGCTGAATTGGCTCGCGGCTGAATTGGCTCGCGGAGGAGCGTTCATACCTGTGAGCACCGCCATGGTCTTCTCCGACCACTGGAAGTATTGCTTCCCGTTGATCTTCGTCTCGACGACGCCCCACAGCCGCATGCGATCGCGATCGATGCGATCGCCGCCGGGTGTTGTTTTCCACTTTCCATTCTTCAACGTCACTCGAAGTGGCAGGTTGGCGTGCGGCGTCACTCCACCCGTCTTATAAAGACGATTAAGGCCCTTCTTCGTAAGACGGATCGTGTTGTCCACGCGCTGGTCATTGCGCGCATACGCGCCAACGAATGGAACCTTCAATTCCATCGGGCTTTTATTCTCCCGCCCCTCCCTCATGAGCGTATCTACCTTATCTACGATACGCTTCGCGTTCAGGTTCGCCTTCCTGCGATCCACGTCTCGTATTTTCTCTCCGTGTTTGGTGAACATCACTGGGCGTCCCATGGTGAAGTAGTTCTTGTATCTGTTATCGATCGCCCCCTTCTTGGTGAACAAACCTGCGAGAAACTGTTTCTGCTTCTTCTGCGTGGCCTTCTTCTTGCTCTCGTATTCCCTCCGGTTCGCGACCTCCTTTGATACCTTTGATACTTCTTTCGAATTGGGTTTTGGGGGTCGTCCGGCGAGCATCGTGGTGAGTCCGCCATCAAGTGCCGCGAGTCTCTTTATCGTTTGAGGGTTTACTTTTCCAAGAGAATCAAGAAACTCTAGTCGTGCTTTGCCTATCAGCTCGTTCACCGAATCCAGCAGCTCGTCCAGCCTCTTGCGATAGAGGCGCGCCTCGACCGACATGACACCGGGTCTGCGCAGTTTGTGGTTCGCGCCAGGCACACACTCCGAGTATTCTGCTCGTGCGTCGCACGTCATCTCGAAGACATCCAGGGGTTCGAGTATCACCGAGCAGGTTCGCTCCACGTCATGTCGCTTATCGGGATCACTCTGGGCGAGGTCCTTGTATCTCTTGACGATACAATTCGCCTCCTGCTTCGGCATTTTAGTCTGATCGCGAGCCCGCTGTATTGTGTCTTCATTCACGGGAGGGTCTCTAAAAAAGGGACAGTTGTCACTTGTGGTTCGCACGCGGAAGGGGTTTGCTGGAGAGGCGCTGGCATTGCTCGCCGCACAATCCATCGTCTCGGGTCACTACTAGAACGGGGTATTTTTTTGCACGGAAGTACTTAAAAGGTGCTCGCCACCCGACCGAGCATAACGATGCGCTACAAGGACAATGAAAGGTACCTGGCTCGCGTACAATCCTCGATCGATGCGGAGAAGCGCATGGGCCAGGAGCGAAAGGCGGCGCGCGACGCCAGGCGCGAGGCGGAGCGATCGAGAGCCGAGGCGGCCCACTATCGCGCTCAGGAGCGGTCCATCAAACGCATCACGACAAACGAGCGCGCCGCCGAGTTTTGGATCGCGACTGTTGGTGTTGGTGTCAGAGGTTTGATAGACACGATGAAGTACGGTACCGCGCCGGTCGCCATACCCGCTGCTGTGCTGAAGATACGCGCATACAACGTCAAGACGAAGACGACCGAAGAGGTTGACGTGCTCGATTTCATCAGGCGCCACTCGGTCACCGGTTTTCCCGCACTTGCACCCAACGATGGCCAGATCCGGTACAACGACATTGTCTTCCCGTCGACAATCTACTACTTCCTCAAATATCACTGGGAGGGGGGCCCGGCTACGTAGCGATGAAGTAGCGATAGAGGGAGATGACGAACAACGCAACGGTCACCGCGACAAGCTGCTCGTCCGAGTTCAGAATTGGCGCTAGCAGCTGATACGATAACGTCTCCTCGCGCTTCACGTCACGCAGAAGGCATTCTACCTGCGTCAACACGCAGCTGTTGTCGTTGAGTAGCCAATGGATCAGCACCGACGCGCACGTCACCAGATGAAGCAGCAACAGAGACTTATCCCTCAGAAAGGGCACCACGGCCAGGAACAGATAGATGAGAATATGAAATGCGCCTATGAGGAGGCCCAGCACGCGATTACCGGAATCCATTACCAGAGGCACTGATTTTTTTGCGCTCGGTACCCGCCCCCACGAACGACGACGAAAAAAAATACCCGTAAGAAGAAATGGCAACCGTCTTCGGCTTGCCGTGCACCCCACTACCGCCCATTGGTGACATCGTCTTCTCGGCTCCGCTTTCGCCGTTCGACAACTTCGTGAAGAGCATCTTCGCCAACCCAAACTACAGAGACAAGCACTCGCGATTCTTCTACTCGAAGTTATTCTTCTTCGCCTACGTGTGGTACGTCGTGTTCCGCCTACCACGCGAGATGTCAAGGCTCTTGAACGCCGGCCTCGGCATCAACTTCAGCATCCTCCTGGTCATCAATGTCGTCTTCGCATTCGAGATGTTCAGACGTTACGGTTACGAATGCACGCTCCTCCTAGTGGCGATGCTCTACTTCGTGTACACCGGTCTTCTGATGTTGCTTCCGGCGGTCGCCAAGAGCGAAGTTGGCGAGGTGCTCCCCGAGCTCAAGGAGCTGCCCGTGTCGCAGCGCACGCCAGGACTCAATCACTGTCGCCGCCTCGCCGTCTGCCGCGCCACGCCCGTATTCGACAACCACAGGTTCCAGCAGGGAAAGTATAGAAAGTGCCTCGCGTGCGCCAGCGGCGCAACGCCAAAGAAAATCGTCTTCGACGAGACGGCACCCAACTGCGGCTCCAAGGAGCGGGACGTCGACGCCGAGAAGTGTTACAAGTGCTCGTCCGCGGACGCTTCCACGCGATCGTGTCGCTACAGCGATGCCGATTGTGCCGACGTCAACATGGTGCTCGACATGCTCGACTCTGACAAGACGGAGTATCGCGAGCGTCAACGCATCTGCAAGGAGGCAAGCGGCTCCCTCTGCTGGTTCCAGCCCGTGGAGGGCGACAATTCGAAGGGGCTAGGTTGGAACCAGCCTCTGCTCGTCGAACGAAACACTCGCCATCAGCGACAGGATGCGAAGGAGTGGGACCTCTCCGACGCGAACGCGAACGGACATGGATTCCCAACGAAGGAAATTTGCGAGAGAGAGATCCCGGCTAACATGGGAGGGACGCCTAGCCCAGGGGTGACATGCAAACGGCTGAGCAGCTGTGCTCCGAAGACCGACGCCGCCGCGCGTTGCGTGTGCGAGCAGTACCGCGACGTGCGACAATACCGCAACCCGTGCGAGTTCCTGGAAGCCAACTGCGACGACACATCTGTCGCGTACACCGAAGCCGTTTTGCGAATCAAACAAGCAGACATTGGTGTCGATGACATTATCAGCGTAGACGACGCGAAGAACTTCTTAGATGCACTCGATACCGTGGCAGAAAGGATCCCGTAGTTCCACCACCCCCCAGTTGAGCAGGAAGGCGACAAGGCACCACGCGAGCAACGGAACGAGCGCGACGACGGCGCTGCGGCTCTCGTGCAGTGCCATGACACCTACCGTCGTCGCAATAATGAGTGCCAACACGAAGATGGCGGCCTTCTCATAACCGAGGCACGAGAAGGTGAACGGCCAGAGAGTGAGCAGGAACACGAGCAGGTACATCAGGGCGTTGTGCCAAGAGGCTCGCCTTCGCACTGAAACCCACGCGTAGCCGGTGCAAAGGTAGAGAATGGGCCACACGATTCCGAAGACGAACGCAGGCGGGCGTTGGGGCAGCTCGGCTCCCTGCGAGCCGTCCATGGGACACGCGGCCGACACAAGGTAACCGAGAGCGAGTGGCGCGTAAAGCGTGGGCGTGGTGGCTAGCGCCATGCGTGGTGTTGCAAATACCACAGAAGTTTTTCGTTCGAACGAGAGTAATACCCCGTGCCGGGCTCGAACCGGCAACTTCAGGCTCATAAGACCTGCACTCTAACCAATTGAGTTAACGGGGCAAGGTGGTGTGGTAGAAGTCGTCCTCGCCGTCCTGGTCGTCCTGGTCGTCCTGGTCGTCGTCGTCGTCCGTACACCTGCGAGGTGATTGCACTGGCCGCAAGGGGATACAGTGAGTGCGTCGGGTTTCCTACTACTGGTGATACCGCGTTCGTCAAACCCTTTTTGGTCGTCATCGACCGTTTCCAGCTCGGCAATCTGTCTGCTGTCGATTCTGGATCGACAGCTACATTACCGACGCTCCACCGGCGCTACGCGCTGGTGGTTTCCCCATGGTCAGGAATGTATATGTATTTGGGTGCGTGTAGTAAGTCGTCACAGCCAACATACTCCCGCCCCAGGCCGCTTCCGGCCGGTTGGTGGGTGGACCTCCGCGCCGGCGGTCCACCCACGATTCACGCCCGAGATGTTTCTTTTAAGTGATTCCGTGCGCCGGGGGTACTTAAAGGAACAGAAAGACGAACGAAGCAACCCTGGATACGTCACATGTTTCTCCTTGGCGTGTGTGGTCTCGTGATCCTACTCTTCCGCCGCGTGGTTGCGACCGTCACCCCGGCGCCCGCGTCGTACGCTTTGCTGTCCACCACCGCGGTGCACGATGGTCAATTCCACGAGATCCACTCTCCAGCAGATTTACCAGAGACTGTCGACTTTTTCATGTTGAGCTACCGACTCGGAGATAAGATGTACAAGCTGTATCGCAAGAGTGCCATCGTACCGGCATCGATCCGTCGCTCGATCGCACGTCCTCTATCCGCGCGCGTTCTTAACGTGATCTCGATCGACAGCCTTGGGAATGCCACCTCTGTTGCAGACGCGTGCGACGAGTTTTGTGGTCCGGCAGGAAATTTTCACGGCAACGATGTCTCGCTGCCCGAGCTCGTCCGCCTGACAACGGGGAAGGACTCGGAGATCGTGATCGTGGAGAAGAGAGACGACATGAACCAGTTCACCGATGTGTTCAGGTTGTCGTGCTGGAAATCAACCTTCGTGGTTCACACTGCAATCACGGCACTCGAGGTGCTGCCTTAGCCTACGACGGCGGTGCCAGCAACGAGGCGGTTGCTGTCTCTAAGAGACAAGAGTATGGCGGGTCGCAGCTCGAGTGCCACCTGCCGGATGTCGTAGAGCATCCCGAGCACTAGTATCATGAAGAGAGAGGTAACGTAGGGTTGAACAGCGATTATCTCGTCGGCCAGTGTCTTAGCTGTCGCCGGAGTACCAGTGGGCACTGTAGGCACGAGCGGCTCGTCGGTCGTCTCCTCGCGGGCCGCCCTTGGTTCAGATCGTTCGGGCCGCCGCCGCGGTGGGCGGCCACCATTGTTGCTCAGCGGGGCGAAAGCATCCTCCACGCTGCTGAACTGTAGACCGGACATGTTAGCAGTCGAGCGGATGCTATACCTTCCGATATTTTTTGCCAGAGAAAACTTTACACGCCCATCCGAACACCCGCCACACACCGGTTGCCCTCACTGGTGATGCCCACCTTCACGTAGAACGACCCGGAGAACGAACGAGGGCGCGGATTCACCGCCGAAAACGTCACCCTCCACGTATACACCCCGAGGGCCCTCTCCAAAGCACGCGCACCGTCTTGGAGGTCGACAACACCGGGTACTCGCAAGCGATTCGTGTTCAGCCAGTAGGGCTGAACGCCCCCGTCCGCGTCAGCCCATGTGAGCAACAGAATCGTCTTGTCGAGCCACTGCGTCGACGAGGGCCCCAGGGCCTCAGGCCACGTGCCGCTCGCGCCGCTGAGCTGCAGATCAATGTGTGTCGACGCCATCGTTCGGCCCGGATCGAGACGAAAGATTGCGAACTGGTAGAAATCGCCGTCGTGGAACAGGCCGGGTTGACCGTGGTCGTAGGAGTACCCGGTCGCACCCCTCGCGAGCGCATGCGTGGCGGCGACCCCCTCGAGGCCGAGCGCAGCCGGAGCGGGATCGAAGAGCCCCGAGCCGCTCCCAACACTGTCCATAACGGTGAGCGCGAGCGTCTCGAAGCGTACGATCGTCTGGTTGCTTTGCTGCGCGGCACCCAAGCGCGAGGCCGACACGAACACCAAATACTGTGTGCCGGGCGCCAGCTGCGTCAACAAGACCTCGTTCGTTCGCACCACAAGCTCGGCTATCGCGGCCTCCGCCTCCAGCTGCCCACCCGCCCGCGCTCGCGCGTACCTCACCGTGTAGCTGGTGGGCGTCGCGGCGGGTGACCACTGGACGTGGGCGTATGTGGAGTCTGACGTCACGCGGACACGCGGCTTCTCAGGCCGCGCAGCCATTTTCCGTCCCTTTCCTGGTTTAAAGGAAACATTTTTATCGCTCTTACTACATGGTCTACCAACGCATTCAACGTCCCCCTCCGGAGAGGTTATCGTCCACGTACGATGAGGAGTTCGAATTCTACGTGGCGCAAGAGGTGTGCATATCCACCAGCCAGGTCGTGGTGGGCACGTCCGGGCCGATCTGGATTCGTGCGGATGGCCTATACGTCAGTGGCGAAAGCGGAGAGACGAAGTTGCTGTTGGCAAGGAACAAACGTAACCACGTGCAAAGCAGGCCCGCGGACTTCCTTCCGCCGCTGTGGCGAGTTCACGGGTCGCACGAGGGCGAAGTCCTGCGGCTCGAAATTTACATCAACGTGGCTGAACTCGAGGAAGCCGTTCGCAAGGGCGTGCGTTTCGGCGGTCGAGCGCTCCTTTTCGATGCGCTCACTCTTGGATCTCAGGGGGACGTGCCGAGGCGGCCGCATTGCCTACGGAAGCCGCGCTTCCTCCTCACCAAGGATCTCATGATGGCCTTTGCGGCCGCGCCCCCCGCCACGCCCGCCACGCCCGCCACGCCCGCCACGCCCGCCACGCCCGCCACGCCCGCCACGCTCACCCCACTCTACCGGTTCCAGAGAGAGAGCATCGAAAAAATGATGCACCTCGAGCGCACCGGCACGTCCTTCGACATGATCGAGATGCGCTACCACCTAATCGGTACCGAGAAACACCAGGTGTGGTTCGACTACACGGACTCGCTGCGGCTTACTGAAGAGTGTGATCGCGTGCAGTTTTCGTGCAAGGGTGGATTCCTCACCGACAAGATGGGGATGGGGAAAACGCTGACCGTGATCACACTCTGCATGAACCATCCTATCCAGACTGGGCCGCGCAGACCCAAGGCCACGCTCATCCTTTGTCCGTCACACGTCGTCGCCCACTGGCTGAGCGAGGTTACCAAACACGCGCCAAACGCCTCCTGTGCAATCATCACCACCAAGGACCAGATGGACCGCACCACATTCGGCCAGATCATGGCCGGAGTATACGATTTCATCATCGTCTCCTTCAGCGTGATGTGTAACCAATCCTACAAAGCACACATGGACTACTACACGTGCGCGCCACACTTCAAACCAGACGCCTTTGTACTCGACTTCGACCGTCAGAGTGCAGAGGAGCGCGCCGCCCAATCCTTCCTTCCGCACCTCTTCAACTGGGGACGTGTCGTCGTCGACGAGTTCCATGAAGTCGCGAACGCCAACTACCCCAACGTCATGACGTACGTCTCGTGCATCAAGGCGGAGGTGAAGTGGCTCGTCTCGGGCACCCCGCTCGTGACCCCATCACTCTTCCGCTTCCTCGTACCAACTATGTTCTTCGGCACCCGCGTCAACGGCCTCGGCACCAAAATCCCAATCTACGACGCCGTCCTGCAGCTCATCGCGAACGCGAACGTCCGCGCGCCCGCATACGACGTGGACGTGCCCGAGATACGCGAGGAAGTACGCTACGTCACCCTCACCAGCGCCGAACGCGCCATCTACGACTCCGTCAAGAACGAGGGGCGCGACCAGCAATTGCGCGTCTGCTCGTACCCGCGACTCGCACATCTTGTGCAGAACGCGAACGTCAACGTCTCCACCATGCACGATATGGAACTCATCGCGCGCGACCACCTCATTGCGCGCATCACGTACACCGAGGGCAAAATCACGGAGCTACAGCGCAAACTCGACCGTCTCGACGGTAGCGCCGAGGAGGGCGGCACCGCACGAGAAACGCAATACGCACGCGAGCTCGCCGCACACCTCAGCACCGCGCAGACGACCATCACCAATCTCCGTGCGACACTCAAATACATCACCTCGTTCGGAAGCAGTGAGCAGACGGATTGCGTCATCTGCCTCGAGCCATTGCAACAACCGTGCATGCTCAAGACGTGCGGGCACAGGATGTGCTTCGGCTGCCTGCAACGGTCGCTACGCATCAGCTCCCGCTCGTGCCCCGTCTGCCGCCAACCGTGCTCCATGCAGAGCGTCATCCGACTCGTAGATCCAACCGACGAACAGAACGAAAAGCGACAGAGATACGGCAGCAAACTCTTCGAGCTGCTGCAATTCCTCAACGACACCTCCGAGGTCAAAACCCTCGTCTTCTCACAGTGGGACGAGCTGCTGCGGGACGTGGGCGCCTGCGTCACCGAGTTCACGCAACGGAGGGTCGTCTACTGTCGGGGAAACATCAGCCAAAAGCGCTGCGCGATCTCAAGATTCACCACCTCGGCCTCCCACAACCTACTGTTACTCAGCACCCTAAACTCGGGCTCCGGAAGCGACCTCTCGGTCGCGAAGCGCGTCATACTACTGGATTCCATAGACGGCTCCGCCAGCTTCGCCAATGGCGTCGAACGCCAGGCCATCGCAAGATGCCACCGCATAGGGCAAAACGACACCGTCCAGGTCGTCAGATTTGTCGTCAAGGACACCATCGAAGAGACACTATACAACGAATCTGTCGCGACCGTAACAGCCTAATCGTCATAGCCGTCTCCATGAAACTCTTCGCGAAACACGTACGGCAAGGCGGACTCCAAAGGCGATCGTGGAATATCCAGGGCTCCGCTGCCCGCTGCCGGCGCCGCCGCCGGCACCGCGCGCTTCGGCAACTCAATAACGAAAACGGGACCCTTCATTGGCAGCTTGTAATACTCTCGCGCCATATGATTAATCTTCATACGATTCCGGACGCGAAACACGTAGAACTGCAACTCTGGGTACGGGCTATGATAATAAATCTCGACGGCGGGTAACGCCGTCTCCATGTCGTTCTTCGGCATCCACCTCTGAATCTGCGCCTCTTTCGCCTTCTGTGCCTCACCACGGCCCTCACAGAACGGTAAAGGCATCCACATCAGTTGCTCCACACTGTCGTCACACGGAAGGAATCGCACCATGGCATATTGTGTCCGAGACATCTCCGCCTTTCCCGCCCTTTTTGGCGAGTTACCTAATTTGGAAGCTAGGCAAGCGCTTTGTCGAGTTGCAGGCGCTCGCAAAGTCGAGTTGCTCGCACGAATCTCTACGTTCTTGAGGTACGCGCTCCGCCTCAGGGCGAGGACGGCTGCTTTCCACGGGCCGCCCGTGGGGGGTGAGCCATGGTAAGGCGGCCCCGTGAATAAGGGCCGCGAAAAGCGGCGCCCCGCCGACCGCCGCCCCGCCGATCGCCGCTCATTTTCCCCCGTGGTCGTTGTGTGTCTCGTCCATAGTATCAAAGCAACCACTCGAGAAGACTAAAGCGACTATGTGCCTCTCCTTCAACTACACCTATTCCGCCACTGCGGCTGCCACCGCCGTCGCCATGGCTGCCAGCGCTGGCGAGGCCGCCCTCAAGGCCAACCATAACGTGAAATGCAATGGGATCCAGCTTACCAAGATCACGCACGAGGACGGCTCGCACTCCATGATGTTCTTCCTGCCCATCTTGTCGGAGACTGCTAAGATTGCCATGTACCCCTGCCCTCCGGACTGTCTTGGCGAGGAGGCGCAGTTCCTCGTCCCCTCCGGCACCATGCCTTGCAACGCTGCCAACCTCGAGGCGTTTCGAAACCCCGGCAAGTATGTGCCGTTCCCGGACCCCCGACCTGGGTACCGCTCGCTCAGCGATGATGGCGGAGCGGACGGCGGCAGCAAGGCCGAGGTCCCTGTCATCGAGCTGCCCCCGAGCAAGTGCATCATCAACCTGAACGGCAGCTGCACCTTTGTGCTCAAGACGGCCAGCTATGTCAAGAGCGATTCGGAGATCGAGGCGGCCATCGCGAGCAACCAGTACCCGGACAAGCCGACCTACCTGGAAACCCTGGCCCGCGCCTGCTTCAAGTCTCTCACAGAGAGCATGGACGCCCACAACGTCGACAAGAGCAAGATCTTCGCCATGTCGGAGGACGACCCGACCAAGGTGGACCCGTTCGCCATGATCAACTTCCTTGACGAGTTCTACCCCAACCTGCGCGCCAACAACGACATGCTCGTCTGCATCCCGGGCGCGGACAAGGACGGCAACCTCAAGATGGAGGCTGCCTTCTCCTTCTGCTTCCATTACCCGGAGGCTCGCCACTGCCAGCCTATGCTGGGCCTCGTGCACAACATCGACCACACCAACACCGACAGCGAGCAGCCTGTCGAGGAGGACTACCACGTCACCAGCAACACCAAGTCCCAGATGACCATCAACAACACCGAGACGGGCGCCACCACCAAGATTGACCTCTTCACCGCCTCCGAGTTCCTCCCGTACCCGCCGTACCCGCCCAGGGAGGAGTACGATGTCTATGACCACGATGCCTGGATCTCCGGCTGCGCAGCCCTGCAGTACAAGATGCAGACCGCCTACTGGGAATCCATGTCCGCCCTCTGCCTCAAGATGGGCCTCCCGGACTTTAACAAGGAATACTTCGAAACAACGAACCTCGTTGGCCGCTCCCTGCCCAAGAACGCGACCTCCGTCATGTGTTACGAGGACGAGTACGCGGACCGCGTCGCCCGCATGAAGGCAGCAGAGCGCGCCAGCAAGCGCCAGACCCGCGAGCTGCGACGTCTTGGCGTTTAAGACTCGCGGGAATAGGGAATGTGCTCTGGGAAGATGATGGGGACTTTTGGCAGGCGCAAACGTAACAGGTGCGTGGCGCGTAACAGGCGCAAACGTAACAGGCGTGAGGGTTTGGGTGTGGGTAGGGGGGGAACAGTGGCACGATACCAGAAGAAGGGTGTGGTGGGTGTGGTGGGTGTGGTGGGTGTGGTGGGTGTGGTGGGTGTTTAAATTACCACTTTGCTTCGTAAACATGTTTACTAAATAGTACTATAAGGTACCCATGCCAACCTTCTAAATTAGGTAACTATTCCGGCCAGACCGAGGGCCCAAGCGCCCTCACGACACGAACATTGGATCGTTCGCGGGCGATGCCGCCACCTCGATGGCCTCCTTCGCCTGCACCAGAGACCACCGCGCCTCGCACACCTTCTCCTCAAAATGGATGTCGTCCAGGCGCATGATGAACATCGCAGACCCAGCCGGAGGGAAAGTGTCGCACGGCTTCATCTGATTGTCAAAAAACTTCAACTTGGACGCGTTCAGCACCTGGCGTGGGTTACGGTTGCCCTGCAACGTCGGACGGAACATGCGCTCCACCTGATCGATGTTAATCTTGCGACCAAACCAATCCTCGGAGCTGTCGGCAATCGTCGCGATCAAGACACCATCGATCTCATGGATCTTCTCGGCCTGCTCGTTGTCGCACAAGACCTCCACACTACCGCCATCACCACTCAGCGTGTACGTCAACTCAGTCGTCTGAAGCATGGGCATCGCGACACTCGCCGACCGACTCTTGGTGTCCACCAGCACTGGAGCCTCCACCGAGATAGTGGCGAGATCGAGCTGTGCCATTTTCACAACCTTGGCCATGTTTATACTCACGAGCACAGAAATTCGTTTTGGTAAATATGCCGCACTTTTTTTTTCTGGACCTAATTTATCACCAACAAATGCAGACGGGCGAGCTTCTTGGTGCTGGTCTCGTGGCTTACATGTTCTACCGTCTCACCACCATGGAAGTGAAAAATCAGGGCAGCCTCATGGAGGAACCAGCGAGTAAGGACGAACCACAGGCGGTTACAGAGCCCGCCAATGGCGAAGACAAGCTCTACGCCGACGCGGATGGCGTCAAGAGCCGCTCCCCCGACGACGTGTGCCAGGTCAAGCCACCCGAGATGCTCTCCACCTCGCTGCTGCCCAACACCACGGACAAGATGTCGGACGACGACTTTGTCACCATCACACCAGACAAGCTCAGCAACATCAACTTCCTCAACTCCGGATGGGCACTCGGAAGAGACACCACCGCCAACACCATGAGGAACGCATCGTACGACCTCCGATCGGAACCGGCCAACCCTAAGCTCCTCAACCTCGAAAACAACTCCTTCGCAAACTCGACCATCGAGTACCAGGCCAAGCGCGCTTTCGAGCCCGAATCCCCTGACGCTGCTCTCGACACCAAGCTCGGATCCGAGTAAGCACACCGCACATACCTTTACGTTCCTCTCCTGACGCCGCTCGTATGGCGTCCATACGAACGATATCGCAGATCCTCGTCATCACTCGAAGAATACCCAGAAGACGGCCGCAAGTGGTCCCTAAAGTTAACACCAATATAACGTCTATACGAGCCGCCGCCGCCACCGTCGCCGCTTGGGACTTTTGCCGCCGCCGCCAGCTCGCCTCGGGCAGAGGCGCCACGACCCTCGCCACCTGGCGACAAGCGCGTGAACGAACGCAACCACGGATGGCACCACGAAAGGCCTGCGTACGTCCGCAAGCCTTTCGCGATGTGGAGACACAAGTTCGGCTCCTTCTCAACATCAGCCATCTTTTCCCAGGAATAGCTACCTAATTTGGAAGTTCTGCGCTCAATACGTACCTTTTCAGTACCCTGTTTCTACTACGGGACGAGGACGGCTGCTCTGTGAGGGCGGCCGTTTTAAGTTCGGCTCAGGCCAGTGAGGAGCGAGTAGATGAGGACCTCCTCGCGGCCGCTGGCCCATTTACCATTTTTTCT
>MDSV01226655.1_pt1 | contig 12910 bp, 11 predicted proteins | sample 810851 | NCBI WGS metagenome assembly MDSV01 (sample SAMN05326640, study PRJNA326480) | marine metagenome | isolation source: seawater | place: Atlantic Ocean: North East | collected 2012 | reverse complement strand
GGAAGTTGGAGAAGATATCATAATGGCGAGGAAAGAATTGCCGGAACATTTGGATTGTATGTTTAAACTCCAGCAGTTTCGTGATGGAAAGTGGTATGATGCTTCCAGATATGTGAGATTTTCAGACAAGATGGTTCAGGAGGGATAAAAGATGGGGGTGCGAGAAAAGGATATTCCTCCAATTCTTCTGGTAGTTGGTGCTAGACCAAATTTCATGAAAATTGCGCCACTTTATTCTGAGTTAGAAAGGCGTGGATTGCCCCAATTATTGCTTCATACCGGACAACACTATGACGAAAATATGAGCAAGATATTTTTTGATGATCTTGGTTTGCCAGAACCAGACATCTTTCTAGGGGTTGGTTCGGGCTCTCACGCAACCCAGACTGCTTCAATAATGGTCAAATTTGAGGAAGTTTGTTTAGAGGTGAAACCTTCAATTGTAGTAGTAGTTGGGGATGTTAATTCAACCTTAGCATGCACTATAGTGGCTAAGAAAATGAACATCCCCACAGCTCATGTCGAAGCAGGGCTGCGGTCCGGCGATATGAAGATGCCAGAAGAAGTAAACAGGATCTTGACGGATGCAGTTGCAGATATCCTCCTTACACCTTCTATTGATGGAAATGAGAATCTCATTAGGGAGGGAAGGAAGGAAGAAGATATTTTCTTTGTTGGCAATATCATGATTGATTCTTTGAAATATTGTCTTGAAAGAAGTGCCGAAAATGGAATTTTTGAAAAACTGAATATCCAGAAAGGAGAATATGGAGTTCTAACTTTGCATCGGCCTTCAAATGTCGATAACGCGTCTTCAATGGAATCTATCTTGGAGGCATTGATGGAAATTGGAAAGATAATTGAAATTGTTTTCCCTATGCATCCTAGGACAAGAAAGAGCATGGAAAGAATGGGGCTATCAAATAGGCTATTGGGGATTCCTAATATCAGAATAGTTGAGCCATTAGGATACCTTGAATTTATATCAATCGTTTCTAATTCAAGAGTGGTTTTGACTGATTCTGGCGGGCTTCAAGAGGAAACAACTTTTCTGAAGATTCCTTGTATTACTTTAAGGAAAACAACCGAAAGGCCAATCACTGTTACTGATGGGACCAACAAGATTGTTGGGAATAAATCTGATCGTATCATCGAAGCATTCAATGAGTCGATAAAGGAAAATTATTCCCATAAGGATGATCTGCCCCTATGGGACGGAAGCACGGCTGTTAGAATTGCTGATATAATTCAAAGGTATTTGGAGGGTTAATTTGGAATATCCGTTGTCCCCAATAGCCGCTGAATTCCTTATTTCAGCTAGAAAAAAGGGGATGTTCGAATCTGCAATAATATGCATGGATTTGGAACTATCGGAAATTTCCGAGTCGGATAAGATCCTGCTTGCTCTTACTCGCATTAATGACTCTCTCAAGGGCCATGATAGGGCTGTTTACTTGTGCGAGAGTACAATCAGCAGGGGTGACAACTTGGAGAATGAAGCCGAGGGGCATCTGAAAGTCGGGTATCCTGCAAGAGGGAGGAGGTTGAGCATTAATGCCCCAATAGACTGGGGAAGTTTTGAAAGTGAGCCTCGAAATATTAGATACAAAGTTCAATCATTGCTAGCCTGTGATGGCATACTTTTTGCTGATTCGACAAAGCCATCAAATCGTTGGTATAAACCCGGACTAAAATTTGTCAGAGACTGGGTTTCAAATTACATTGTCAAGGATCGAGAGGATGATTATTCTTGGTACGACATGGCAGTAGGACAGAGGGCGACTAAACTGTCTTACATCCTCCGAAGGGCTATTGAAAATGAAGAAGATTACAGATACATAGCTCCGATGATAGTTGCGGCGGATATTCATATACAGGATCTAATGTATGAAGAAAAAATAGCCATGCACTCTAATCATGGATTATTTCAGATGCTGGGATTGCTTTCGTTGGGCAAATTATTGCCATTCATGAAAAGATCCAAGGAAGCAGTAGATTTTGCTACAAGAAAGATAATTCAGATGTTTGAATTACAATTCTCCGAAGATGGTCTGCACAGGGAACATTCCCCAATTTATCACATTTATATGACTAATTTCATCTACACTCTGCAGAAGTCTGGATTCTTGCAGGATAATGATAGATTCGAGGAGATCGCAAAGAGGGCATTGGAAAGCGCATCATGGATGATACAGCCAGACAAGACTATCCTTCCATTTGGCGATTCACCGCCTGATGATGTTCGTAGGAGGGCTAATTTTCCTCTAAATCTAGCAAATGGGCTGCCCTCTCCCCCATTTGGTTTCAAGAATTTCAAAAAATCGGGACTGGTTATTTGTTCTTCTCCTGGTATTTCGGGAGAGCCGAGCGAATATTTTGCGATTGCAGGTTCATTTTTCTCAAGACAACACAAACACGCAGATGATCTCGGTTTTCAGCTCTTTTCTGGTGGGAAGGGGATTCTTACTGATGCGGGGACATTTTCATACCAATATGACAATCCAGAGCGTATTTTTATTGAGTCCACTAGAGCCCATAATTGCCTGGAAATTGATGGCCATGACTATTCCCGTTTTCGGATTGATGCATTTGGCAATTGTATTGATATCGCTGAAATGCTCGGTGATGCTATTTTTGTCGATGCCACGATCAATAGAACGAGGCTCGTTCCATCCCATTTGCCATATAATAAAGTCAAAGGTTCCGATTGCATATCTGTACAGATAAAACAGAGGAGAATTGCATACTATGTTCCGGGTAAATTTCTAGTAATTGTAGATGTGGTAAAATCGAAGAATGAGCGAACATTTACTCAGTGGTTCAATCTATTTCCCGGTTTACAATTTTCCAACAATGAAGGTGACTGGTTGATTTCGGATAATGAAGAAGTTCTAGCTGTGATTAGAAATTTGAGTGGAGATCCTATCGAAGTTGTACAAAGAAAGGGGCAGGAGGAACCCCGGCTAGAAGGATGGATTAGCCCCAATGGCCATACCCTTCAAGAAACTCATTCTTTAGGCATCAGAAAAAGAGGGACTGAGGAGTTAATTGCAACAATGATAGATGTTGATTTTGGACTAACAAATAAAGTTACATTGAATCGTGGTTCTGGGGGGATGTACAATCGGATTACAGTTTCCAGAGAAGATGGAGTCTTCGATCTAAAGATTAGAAATAAAGGCGACCGAGTGAATATAGAACACTCTAGCAGCGAGGGAAAAACAGAATTGACATTCTCAATATTTGACTAGAGGGCCTATTCAATTTCTCTTTTGAAAAATAGTTTGAAATTATTTTCACCTATTTCTCCTGTGATTTCGACAGAAACAAGTTCCCACCCATCATTTCCATATTCATTTAGAATTGCGCCCTTTGCCGCATCCATCATCTTCTTCCCTTTAGCATTCCACATATTTCTAGGAAGTGAATTCATGTCAGACTTCTTAGTATGGGAGTTAGTAACAACCCCATTCTCAGAAATCTTCCTTCCTTTATTCTCAACGTCTACTACAAGATACTCCCACTTCACGATTGAGTTGGGAGTGCGAGAATATATAATTCCATCTCCATAGAATAACATCAATAAATTCGATGTTTGTGGACTTATATCCTCAAAATGATGATTAAAAACATCTCTTCGGAGAGGTGTGGAAAATTCAGATGAGGTGGCTTTGCCAAGTCTGAAAATCTTACATGTAATCGCAAAGAGTTATCCCGCTTTGAATGGTTATACCGTTAGAAGTCATGAGATTTTCAAGGCGCAAAAAAAGACTGGGGAGATTATTCCACTGGCAATTACTTCCCCTTACTACCCCGAGATAAAGGAAATGTCTGAAGGAGCGATAATTGACGGTATTGAATACCATAGGACGGTGCCAAGAAGAAGTCTTTCAACTATGGATAATTGGAAAAATCTTCCTTGGTTTCTGAGAGTTATTATTTATCCGTTAAGACTCCTAAAGCAATTACTTATTGAAAAATCACTAATGGGCGAGTTAGAAAAAGAGATTGAAAATATTACAAAGGAAGAAGGGCCCGACATTCTGCAAGCCCATACACCATTCAAGGTTGGTTTGCCGACAATGAGGGTTGCGAGAAAATTAGGAAAGCCGTTCATCTACGAAGTTAGGGGTTTGTGGGAAGAAAGTGCAATAGCTCGTGGCAGGTTCTCCAAGTGGAACCCTCGTTACTGGCGTTTTAGATTAATGGAAACACGGACAATGAGGTCAGCAGACAAAGTGTTCTGCCTATCAAAGACAATGAAGGATCAATTGATCAGTAGAGGGGTGAATGGGGGAAATATTGCCATAATTAGAAATGGCGCTCCTGGCGAGTACTTAGAAGAGTGGGGCGAGAAAGAATTGAGAGGTAGGGAAAATGAAGATTCTTCGCTACTAAGGGTGAAGAAAATCTCAGAAAGTAATTCGATAATTGGATACGTGGGCTCGATTCAGGAATACGAAGGCCTGGGAGACCTGATTGAGGCGGTTGGAGAGATGATATCACAACAGAGAAAGGTGCATCTACTAATTGTCTCAAATGGTGAAAACAAAACATACTTGGACGAGATTTGCCGGGAAAAGAAAATTCAGAGAAATGTCACATTGGTTGGACCGATTCCACGAGACGAAATCAGAGAATACTATGAGCAAATCGATATTATTGCAATCCCAAGACTGAGTGGATCAATGATGGCCAGAATAGTAACACCGCTGAAGCCAATGGAAGCATTGGCTCTAGGGATTCCACTCATAATTAGTGACACTCCTGCTATCAGAGAGCTAGTGGGACATGGAACTGCGACTCTTTTCAAATCTGGAAATATTCCTGAATTGTTTGAAAAATTATGCATGATTATGGATGATGAAATTGAAACAAAAAAGAAGGTCGAAAGAGGGATTGTTTGGATAAGAGATAAAGGGACTTGGGAAATTTCGGCAAAGAAAACTTTGAGTGAATACAACCAACTTCTAGAATCTAGAAATTATTAGTTAGTTGGATACCCAATTGCAAAATATTCCCATCCAACTTTTTTCATTTCAAGTGGTGAAAGAGCCCTCCTTCCATCATAAAAAATAGGATTATTGCACCTCTCCCTGAGCCCCTCCCAATCGATGTTCATGAATTGGGAGTGTGCTGTTGCCAATATGACCATGTCTAATCCGGATTCTTCCAGTGGTCCACCCACTTGGACGACCCATTCGGGGAAGTGTTTGTCTTCCACAAATGGGTCCCAAACGAAAACTGTTACTCCCGATGATGAAATTCCTTGTGAAAATTCTAGAACTGGAGTATCCCGGATATCTCCAGTTTCTGGTTTGTATGAATATCCCAAGATTAGAACTTTTGGGGAATCTAGATTATAGCTATCGAGTAAGCTAACTACTTCATCTGCTGAAAATGAAGGCATGGACTCGTTAATGGATCTCGCAGCAGTGCTAATCAGTGACCTTTGGCCGGTCTTTTCTGATAAGTCGAGATAATAGTAAGGGTCGACGGGGATGCAATGCCCTCCGACTCCAATTCCAGGAGAGTGTCTATGGAAATTCCATTTTGTTGAGGCGGCAGAAAGAACTTCTTCAACATCAAGTCCTATTTTTGGTAAAACTGTGGATAATTCATTGACAAATGCAATATCTATATCTCTCTGAACATTTTCAATCAGTTTTGAGGCCTCGGCGACCTCGAGCTTTCCAACATAAGTACAATCTTCTGAGGTGGTTAATGAGTATACTTCCGTCAATAATTCTCCTATTTCGGGGTCATCACATCCAATAATCCTGGCTACCTTATCCACCGCTCTAAGAGGATCACCGGGGCTAACACGCTCTGGAGAATATGCAATAGTGGCAATTTCATCTAATGAAATGGAGAGTTCATCGCATATTTCCCCTATAACCCTCCTAGTAACTCCTGGAAAAACGGTACTCTCCAGAGTCAGAATTGTGTGTGAGTTCCTGTCCAAGTTCTCCAAAACACTCCTAGATGCTGAAATTACGTATCGCAAATCTGGTTCATTGTCATCTGTAACTGGAGTAGGTACCGTAATAAGTACAAAATCAGAATTGCGTATAACTGATTCAAAATTTGTTGTGACTTTCCATCTATTGGAATCTACAGGAATTGATATTTCGAGGCTGTCGTCACTGAATGGCATTTCTCCAGAGTTAATTTTAGAAACTACTGATTCAGAAATGTCTACACCATTTACCGAAAAACCTGCCTTATGGAAGGCTAAGGCTGTAGGTAGACCTACATATCCCAAACCGACAACGGTAATGGAAATTTCACTCGGAGTGATTTTCACAACGGGGCCCCTATGACAGGGGTAAATAAGTTGGACCGCCAAATTCCAGCAGATATTGCCTCGGAATTAGTGTGTTATCTTCTCCAAAACGTAAGTCTATTTTTCTGTGATTTATGGAGAAACATTGCTTCATCTTTTGATAGCGATGGTTTTTTCCTGGTAATTACGCCGAAAATGTAGCCTGAAAACATGAAGATTCCACCAAAAAAAATAGGCTTCCGAAACATTTGATGAATTGACCGAGCAATGATAAAGGGGAAAAAATACCTCAGTGAATATGCGAATCTTCCTGATTCAAAGCACCCCCTAAGCAGGCCTGATGAGGAACCGGTCCTTCTCCCATGAAGTACCTCTATTTTGGAAAAGTTCATTGTTTCCCAGTCCCTCATCTGTGCCAAAATATTGTCTACCCCATCCCATCCATCAACTTCTCTAATTCCACATATTTGATCGTAGCATTGCTCCCTGTATGTCTTGAGCCCGCCTCTGGTATGATTTTCCGAAACTTTCTCCTTTTTTCGTGAGCCGTTTTCAATAATATAGCAAGATCCGCTGGCAATTCCTAAATTGGGATTTTTGGAGAATTCGGCAAATAATTGTTCGAAATAGTCACTTGGAAGAGTCATGTCTGCATCTATTTTTGATAAATAATCCCATTTACAAGAGAGTTTAGAAATTCCAAAATTCACCATTCTAGCTATCTGGGCACCCCTTTTCCTGTTAGAATCGTCATTTACGATGACTATTGAAATCCACTTGAAAGGAGCAAAATCAGATTGTAATGAATGGGAAATAGTCTCTTTTGGGTTGTGCAATACAATTATCCATTCAGAAGGAATTAATGTTTGATTAATCATAGAATTGAAGAGTTTTCGAAGGTGGGTTTCGTCGTTTCTACTGGGAGTAATAACCACATGCCTAATTGACTTATGACCATCCATATGGATACCACTCCCGCCACGCATATGTATAGGGTTTGATTGAAGTCCCAATATGGGTGGCGGTCTGGTATGGCTTGGTTTCCTCCAAGTGGCAATAATTTTCCTAATGCTAATTCCGATTTTGTACTGGGTTAGGAGGTCTTTCCCTAACAAAAACCATGATAGTATTGGAGGAGATTATGACGACTTGCCAAAGATCAGTCTAATCCTTCCCATGAGGAATGAGAGCAAGAATGTAATGAGGAAATTAGATTCGATTATTCCAGAAATTATTGATAATGAAAACGTTGAGTTGATTGTTGTTGATTCTGATTCTCCTGACGATACTGCAAGAATTGCTATGGATTTCCTAAATGGTTCGCAACTAGATAATGCAAGATGGTCCGTCGAAAATGTGACTATCGTTGGTAAGAGTGCAACTATTAATTTCATGCTAGATAAAATTGATTCAGACATTATAGTGATTTCAGACGCCGATGCGAATGTGCTTCCGGGTTGGCTAGAGGTTGTAACTGAGAGGTTGTCTACAAATGATATTGGAGTGGTTTCTGGAATTGAGGCACCTACAAATTCTGAAAGCGATTTTTTCAACTACTTCTACCGTAGGAGTTCGAATTTTCTCCGAATACAAGAGTCTAGAATTGACTCTACCCCAGTTCTGGAGGGGAGTTTGCTGGCTTGGAGAGTGGATGCTTTAACTGACTTCCGGTTGAATGAAAAAATGAATGCGGATGACGCCCAATTGGGTTTTGGTTCCATCCGAAGGGGGAAAAGATCCATTATTGATCCAAGAATTTCTTTTCAAGGATTTGAAGGAGAAAAAAGGAGTTTGAAGGAGTTAGTTAGGAGGTCCCAGGGCCTAAGTCTTGCTCTTTTGAGAAATGCTGATCTGATATTCTACTCCACGCGGCCAAAGGTCAAATTTGCCATATTCAATGCACTTTTCCTATACGTTTTTTTTCCATGGTTATTCTTAATCTTCTGTATTAATTCTGTGATTGCATTAGTTTTCAGTCCGACAATTATCAATTCATGGGGCTTTTTTTCATTGGTTCTAATTGCATATATTCTAACTACAAAAAGGGGGAGATCTTTGATTTTTGCAATTGGGGTATCGATAAAGGCCCACTTGCAGATAATCAAGGGAAAGAGATACAGCAGTTGGGAGCCGATTCGGTAATCTAGACAACTGTGACTGACTTGGCAAGATTTCTGGGCCTATCCACATTTAGCCCCTTATTTTCCCCAAGTTTGTATGCCAACATCTGCAATGGAATTGAGTTAACGATTACTGAAGTATTGCAATCTGAGAAAATTGTAGGGATTACGACATCAGCGATATTTGTGATTGGCCCCTCATTATCAGTAATCAGAATAACCTTGGCTCCACGAGCTTTACATTCCCTTATGCTTGATTCCATCAAAGAAAGAGTTTCGTCGGTTGGAGCGACAGCAATTACAGGTGTTCCGTCCTCAATCAATGCTATGGGCCCGTGTTTTAGTTCTCCACCGGGATAAGCAAGGCAAGGCAAGTAAGCTACCTCCATCATCTTCAATGCCCCTTCTTCGACCAAGGATGAGGAAATGCCCCTGCCGATGAAGATTGCATTTTTGGATTTGGAAAGAATCTCTATTGCCTTGTCCAATGATCCGTCATCATTCCTTAGTTGAGCTGAAACTTTATTGGGGATTTCTCTAAGTTGTTGTACTATTCTTTTTATTTCTCGTGGTGGCTTTTCGGAGATGGTCAGAGACAGTAAAATAAGTCCGACAACCATACTCGTAAATGCCTTTGTGGATGCAACTGCATATTCCTGGCCCGCGTGCAGATATGCTCCGTTTCCTGTGAACCTAGCAATTGTTGAGCCGATGACATTGCAAAAAGAAGAGACGTGCCCCCCTGAGATTTTCGCTTTTTGGAGAGCATCCAAACTGTCTTTAGTTTCGCCCGACTGAGAAATTGCGATAGTAAGGGTATTTGGCCCCGTTACGTCCTTTGCAGGGAATTCGCTTGCTCTGAATGCTTCAACTGTTAAATTCGTATACTTCCTGATAAAGTCAGCCCCTATCTCTGCCGCATAGAATGCTGAACCGCAAGCTACAAAATTTATTCTGTCTAAATCCCTCATTTGCTTCGGAGTGAGTGTGAATCCAGAAAGTTCTGCTCTAGAACCGTCAGAACTGATCCTCCCCCCCAAGACATTAGACAACGAAACAGGCTGGTCATGAATCTCTTTGAGCATCATATGAGGGAAAAGTCCCTTATCTTCTTCTTCTACTGTACCAACCAATTCTTCAAATTCTGGTATTTCTGATCCGATTAGGGACTTTATTCCATCTTTTTCTATGGACAATACATCCCCATCGTTGAGGAATGCCACTTCGGAGCAACTCCCATAGAATGGCTGTACGTCTGATGAGACACAAATCTTCTGATACCCTCGCCCAATGACTAATGGGGCCCCTTCCCTTGCCACAAGGATCTGTTCATAGCCCACCATTATAGCTGCAATGGCCCATGAGCCTCGGAGAGCTTCCACAGTCCTTCTGAATGCTTCTAGAGGAGTATTCCCAACAGTCTGGGAACTAAGTTCATGGTGCAGAAGGTGCACTATCAGTTCAGAGTCGGTCTCTGAAGTCACATCATATCCAAGGCCCTCAACCCTCTCAAGCAATTCGGATGCGTTTTCAATAATTCCATTATGAACAATGGTGATTTTTCCATCGTTACTTGTGTGTGGATGCGCATTAGAATCTGTCACACCCCCATGAGTGGCCCATCTAGTGTGGCCGATGGATATATTGGCGTCCGAGAAACGACCATTTGCCTTGGAAACTAGGTCTGAGACATACCCTGTTGTCCTTTCAGTCTCGACTGGCCCCTCATGCCCAGGAAAAATTGCAGCCAAACCTGCTGAGTCGTATCCCCTGTATTCCAACTTCCTTAGTCCATCGAGAACTTGGCTTGCAGCATCGGTTGCAATGCACCCATATATGCCGCACATACAGTTTGGTCGGCAAACATATGGTATTTCAACGCAACCCATTCATAATGGGTATATGTTATATTTTGAAAAAAGGCATCACTGAGACAATAACCACTATTAGATTTGGAAATCCAGAAAAGAGTTATTCACTACACTCTTCTGGTAATTTGTGATGGACATGCTGCAGAAGTTGTTTCCACAAATGGTGGCCTCGAGTGATTTCCATTTACCACGATGGCATGATTGTGAGAAACCCTGGTCAATACTGGCAGATGGGGAATATGGGATTTTGTCGCAAATAAAAGAAATATGCAATGATGATAGTCTAGTATACATACATCCTAGTGCATCAATAGGAGATTTCGTCAGAATCGAAGGACCGTGTTTCATTGGTGCTGATGCAGAAATCAGGCACTCTGCATATCTTAGGAAGGGCAGCTGGATTTGCGAGGGTGCAGTAGTAGGGCATTGTTCCGAAGTGAAGAATTCCATCCTACTACCAGATTCTAAGGCCCCTCACTTCAACTACGTGGGAGACTCGATTCTCGGATTTGGCGTTAATCTCGGTGCTGGAACGAAACTTTCCAACGTCAGAAATGATCGTAGAGAAGTCAATATTGCCTTGGAAAATGGTGAAAGAATTAGTTCGGGAATGAGAAAATTGGGTGCTTTGGTTGGCGATGGTAGTCAACTAGGGTGCAATGTGGTTACCAATCCTGGATCAGTTATTTCGCCTTCTTCTATGATTTCGCCAAATAAGACTGTCAGTGGATGGTTCGGCATTACGTCCTAATAATTCGGAAGAAAATTATGAATCCATCCCTGAGAGACCTTAATTTGCTTGTTCCTCCCTTTCTCTGACTCCAACTTACTGGTGCTTCAAAGTGAATGAGGTTGTTCCTTCTTGCCAAACCTGCTAATTCAGCCTCGAGATCAAAGCCTTGTGACCTTATATCGAGTTGAAACAGGGCACTTGAATTAAAGCCCCACAAGCCGGTGCATAGATCTGTAATTTTCCTCCTATTTCTGAGACTAGAGATTAATGACAAAATCCGGTTTCCAAAGTTGTGAAGTCTACTCATCCCCTTTGGGCGTCCTGATTTCCCAATAAATCTGGACCCAGAAACTATGTCTTTCCCCTCTTCTAGGGCCTGCAAAACCTTTCGGACGGAGTCAAAGGAATAAGAACCATCGGCATCAAAGAATATGATCTTCTGAGTGGGTTCTTTCTTCCAAAAATTCACGGCTTGTAAGATGGCAGCACCCTTTCCAGTAGTTTCTTCCTGGTCAATAATATTTTCAGAAAATTGAGAAGCTATTTTTCTCGATGAGTCACTAGTGCGAGAGTCGATGACAAAAATAAATCGAATATCGTAATCTTCTTTCAAAGAGGAATTATTGAAATCCCCGAGAAGGTAATTTAGACCTTCTTCCTCATCTTTGACGGGGATGATGATGGTTATTGTCTCCACTAATGTGAGCCGCGGGCATGATGCTTTTCACTTTACCACATGGAAGTGTTATATTCGCGCACATTAGCGCTTTCTTGAAAGCCACGGTGCTAGGGAGTATGCAATGGGTTCGATTAGGGATGCGGTAATTCTTGCGGGCGGCAGGGGCACGAGGATGTTGCCAGCGAGCCTGTACGTTCCGAAAGAAACTATGCCCCTACTAGATACACCGATAATTAATCACCTTATTTGGGAGGCGGCGAGGGCAGGAGTTTCGAGAATACATCTCGTCCTCTCGGAAAGAAAAAGTAATTTCCTAGAAGAATTCATCGGAGGGGGGCATATTCATGATGATGCAGTTAGGGAGGATTTGCCCAGGGATTCTCTAAGGATGGGTTTGGATGGGGTGACGATCATACCTCACGTCCAATCAAAACCAGGTGGAATGGCAGATGCAGTTTCTGTAACGCTTGATGAAATAGAAGGGCCATTCCTTGTTTTACTTGGAGACAATTTGCTAATAGAAAACCATGTTGGACCTAGACATTCGGGCCCCAATTATGCCTCACTTGCTTCAAGTAAGTTGGTTTCTTCATATGAAGAAAGTGGCTTTCCTTGTGTCGGAGTTCTGCCTGTTAGGAAGGAAGAGATTTGCAACTATGGAGTTGTTGAATTTTCTGGAGGTTTGGTTTCGGAAATAGTCGAGAAGCCAATGATTGGTGCTGCGCCAAGTGAATATGTTCTCTGCGGAAGGTACATTTTTCCGGAAAACACAAAGGAAATATTGGAACAATATCCAGTTTCTGAGTATGGTGAATTACAATCGATTTTTCTTCAAAGGCACCTAATCAGAAATGGTGGTTTAGCTGCTGTAAAGCTTGACAATATGCAGATGTATGATAGTGGAGATCCAGTAGCATGGCTAAAATCTCAGATTGATCATTGTCTGAGAAGAAGCGATACCGGAGAGGATTTATCCAACTGGATAGAAAAGAGAATAGGTCGTTATTAATTGTGGGCACTGGGGTATTTGAACCTCTATTTTCAGTGCTTTGACATAGGAGTTTTCCTAACTATAACAGCAACATATGGCTTCCAAGTTTGTGAAGTGAAGATTCGAAATTCGGAAGAAGAAGGGTAAATTGCATCAATACGCCGGAGGGAATTATGCCTGCATAAGTAGGAGCTTCCTTAGTGGCTGATTAGTGTCAGGGAGCAATATTG
>MDSV01199455.1_pt1 | contig 12910 bp, 13 predicted proteins | sample 810851 | NCBI WGS metagenome assembly MDSV01 (sample SAMN05326640, study PRJNA326480) | marine metagenome | isolation source: seawater | place: Atlantic Ocean: North East | collected 2012 | reverse complement strand
CTTGCAGCAAATAATGGGATTATCGTGCTTAATTCTCCTGGTACTGTAGATGCCGATTATCGTGGGCATTTAAAGATAATCTTGGCCAATTTTGGTACCCAAGATTTTTTAGTGGAACAAGGAAATAGGATAGCCCAGCTGGTAATTTCCCCAGTAATAAGGCCAAAGATTCATGAAGTTACTAGTTTGAGTTCTACTGGGAGAGGTTTGAAGGGCTTTGGGTCTACCGGGTTGAGTTAACAATGAGTTAGCTAACTAGTTTAACCTAGGTTTAATTGAAATCATGACAAAAAGATTAATTCTCAAATAGGAAGGCATTTGAATGTCAAAATTTGGAAGAAATGATATCTATTAGAAGGTTACTGATACCAGAGGTAGTAATACTCTGGTAAGGTCATCAAGATTGATTGAGGATCTAGATTAATTTAAGATTTGCTTGATTAGAATCAAAAGCTTGTGAGGTATTTTGGAGAGTGTTGAATTAGAAAGGTATGCAAGGCATATCCTATTAAAAGAAATAGGAGGCTCTGGTCAAATAAAAATCTCTAATACTAAGATTACAATGATTGGGGCAGGTGGATTAGGATCCGTAGCTCTATATTATCTTGTTGCTTCTGGGGTAGGTAAAATAAAAATCGTGGATGAGGATGTTGTCAGTTTATCTAATTTGCAGAGACAGATCTTGTTTAAAAATTCAGACCTTGGTGAGAAAAAAGTTCTCGCAGCAAGGAAAAACCTTTTGGAATTGAATCCAAATGTTGAAATCTGTGTAGTAGATGAAAGTTTTTCTATGAAAAATAGCTCAAAAATAATAGCTGGATCTGATTTAATTCTCGACGGAACTGATAATTTTGACACTAAAGCACTTATCTGCAGAGAAGCATACAGGAATGGAATACCTTCGGTTTATGGAGGATTAAGCCAATGGGAAGGTCAGGTATGCATTTTTGATCCTAATTTGCCTTCTGTATGTTTTGATTGTATTTATCCAAATAAGCCTAATCAAGATGTGGATGAGAATTGTGCTGATTTAGGTATAATTGGCCCTACAGTAGGGGTGATAGGCTCCTTGATGGCCGGTGAAACGATTAAATGGATTACGTCCTCTGGAGAACCTTTGGTCGATCAGATTTTAACTTATGACTGTTTGCAGGGTGATTTCCAAAAATTTCAAGTAGAGAAAAGAAAAGACTGTCCAGTTTGTGCATAGAAAATTTAGACAGCTTAGTTAATTAGAACAAGATCTGGTGGGGTGTGCCCATCTACAAATGTCTTGATATTTACTATGACTTTTTCTCCCATTTCAATTCGACCCTCGACAGTAGCTGAACTCATATGCGGTAAAAGAAATACGTTTTCCAACTCTCTTAATCTAGGGTTAATTTTGTTACCTTTCTCAAAAACATCTAAAGCAGCACCAGCCAATTGTCCTGATCGCAACATCCTAGTAAGTGCATTTTCATCTATCAGTTCTCCCCTAGCCGTATTAATAATGTAGGAGGTATTTTTCATTAGTTTTAAACGTCTGGCATTCATGAGATGAAATGTTGCGGGAGTGTGCGGAGCGTTTATTGATAGAAAGTCGATCCTTGTTAACATTTGATCGAGGCTTTCCCAAAATGTAGCTTCAAGATTTTGTTCTATCTTAGTCGGTAATCTATTTCTATTATGATAGTGCACCTGAATTCCAAAAGCATTAGCTCTTCTTGCTATTGCTTGACCGATTCTACCCATTCCCAATATACCTAATTTTTTACCATAGATTCTGTGCCCTAATAAGGCATTAGGGGCCCAGCCATCCCAATCATCATCTTGTAGTTTCTTCACACCTTCCTTGATGCGTCTAGGGACACTTAAGATTAAGGCCATTGCCATATCGGCAGTATCTTCGGTTAAAACATTTGGGGTATTAGTCACGGTAATATTCTTGCTGTTTGCAAAGCGAACATCTATGTGATCAAAACCAGCTCCATAGTTAGCAATTAGGCTTAGCCTCTTCCCAGAATTTTGTATCACGTGGCTATCAATTCTATCACCTATGGTGGGTACAAGAACGTCAAAATCTTTGACTATATCCAAAATTTGTTTTGTGGACATCGGCATGTGGGAACAAGATAATTTTACATTAAACAGTTCTTTTAACCTAGTTTCCACTGGTTCTGGCAACTGTCTAGTCACTGCAACTTTAATTCTTTTCGCATTCATCGTTTAATGTTATCTAACATTCAAAGCTAATTCCAATTTAATGTGGTAAAACTTTTTAGTGAAGTATGATTTTAACAAGCAGTGTAGTTATCAAGAATAAATTTAGTTATCGCTTAACATGCATAAGTATTTATTTCTATTCATATTAATTTTTGTTCATTTAAATGGCAGCATAACTTTTGGGGAACTCATCCCTAGAAAGGGTAGAGTTACCGGCTTAGAAATTCCAAGATTTGTTTCTCTAAAGAGTAATAAAACTTTTGTGAGGAGAGGACCAGGAAAATCTTATAGGATTGATTGGGTTTTTGAAAAACCTGGCTTACCTTTGAAAATTATTGGAGAACATAATCATTGGCGACAAGTTGAAGATTTTCAGGGAGACATAGGTTGGATCTATTTCCGACTTTTATCAGGAAAACGGACGATAATAACGACCCAGGAAGAAATTTTATTAAGGAAAAAGGTTAGTCAGACGTCAAAACCTATAGCTCTTTTGGGGTCAGGTGTGATTGGCGAGCTCACCAAAACTAGTGAGGAGTCTTGTCAGGCCATTTTTCAAAAGTATAAGGGATGGGTTGATAAAGTGAAGGTCTGGGGTTGTTAAAGTCAAGTTGATATTCTTGCTTTGCTTGTTAGCTTATTGTTTTCCTATAGTCTGGAATTAACACGTACCCAATTCCACGCACCGTTTTTATATAACGGGGAGACTTTGGATTTTGTTCAATTTTTTTTCTCAATCTATTTATATTGACGTCTACACCTCGTTCTCTTTTGAGATTCATCAAGGATTCATTTGTTTTTAAATTAAGTGAAGAATTAGAATCTCTTTCTTGAAAAATTAATTTTGCCAAAACTTCTCTACTCACAGGAGTGTTCACACATCTAACTAATTCTTTCATTAGCAGGCGCTCTGCGGCTGTAAGAGATAAAAGATTTTTATCTTCCCACAGCTCATTTCTATATTCGTCGTATTTCAGGTTTCCTATCCGAACAATTTTGGTAGCTTTAATTTCATCTTCCTGAACCTTAATTCTTCTTAAGACACTTTCTATCCGTAATATCAATTCTCTTGGGTCAAAAGGCTTAGAAATATAATCATCGGCGCCAGTTTCCAGCCCTAAAATTCTATCTGAAACTTCTTTTCTCGCGGTGAGTAGAATAATTGGTGTAGATATTTTCTTTAGTAAAGTTTTTGTCAATGTTATGCCATTCATGCCTGGCATCATGATGTCCACAACCAGTAAATCAAAATTAATAATTTGAGTAAGTTTGATGGCATACTCAGAATTCCTGGCGGCGGAAACGAGATAATCATTTTCTCTTAAGTATCTTTGGAGTAATTTTCGAATTCTCTCGTCATCGTCAACTACAAGTATATGTTTCTTATTTGTCATAGAAATAGTCTAAGTAGATGCCTAGGTGATTTGTATTTGGAAGCTTTTACGGCTTATGAATTAATCATTGATGTTGAACCTTATTGAGGTATTTTACAATTAAAGTACTGTCGCTCAGAATTTCAACTAAAGCAATGTAAACTGGGTCTAACTTAGAAGGAAATTTTATGATAAACGCTTATGATGATCGTGATGGCCATATATGGATGGATGGCGAATTAGTGCCATGGCGAAATGCTAATGTACACATTTTAACTCATGCTCTTCATTATGGATCATCTATTTTTGAAGGCGAGAGATCATATAACGGGAAAATATTCAAGAGTAGGGAACATTCCCAAAGACTCATAGAGTCGGGGAATTTAATAGATGTGCCAGTACCGTATAATGTAGATGAAATTGAAATAGCTAAGCAGAAAATATTGGAAGACTCTAAACTTAAAGAAGCCTACATCAGAGCAATATGTTGGAGAAGCTCGGGCGAGGATATGGGGGTTGCATCCCAAAAGAATAGAGTCAAGATGGCAATAGCCGCCTGGGAGTGGGGTGCTTATTATGGGGATGCAAAGTTTAAGGGCGCAAAGTTAGATATATCCAAATGGAAAAGGCCTAGTCCTGAAACAATACCATCTTTTGCTAAGGCATCAGGTCTTTATATGATTTGTAGTATGTCCAAACATGTGGCTGAGGCCAATGGCTGTTCAGATTCATTGATGAGAGATTACCGCGGATACGTGGCTGAAGCTACTGGCGCAAATGTGTTTTTCCTCAAAGATGGTGAAGTTCACACCCCTCTCCCAGACTGTTTTCTTAATGGTATCACAAGACAGACTATCATTGGTATTATAAAGAAAATGGGAATCAAGGTTAATGAAAGACATATTCATCTGGCGGAATTAGAGAACTTCCAACAGTGTTGGTTAACTGGTACAGCAGCTGAGGTGACTCCGGTTGGAAAGATAGGTGACTATACTTTTGAAGTGGGAACTTTTGTTCGAGACTTAGCGTCAGCTTATGATTCTATCGTGAGAGAATGACAGGGCTGCATTTTCCTCATGCATAGTTGGAAAATAATTAAAGCTGTGCTAATCATAATTTTATGTTTGATGGAATAAAGCCAAAATGCTGGTTTTAGACTGAATTTTGTTTGAAAAAGGTTTTACAGGATCGGTGCTACAAGTTGAAAAATTCAAAAGAGATTGTTTCTTCTAAGGCAGTTTTTGATGTTGATCAGCTCAAGAAGGATTTGACACAATTTTTAGAAGATGAAAAGCTAAATGAAATAGTGGCAATGCCTTTAAAGGGGAAATCTCAGGAAGCTGATTATATGATAGTAGCTTCTGGAAGATCCGCTAGGCAAGTGACTTCCGTATCAGAAAAACTAATTCAAAGTTTGAAATCTAACCATGGTATATTCTCCCGTGTCGAAGGTCTCGAGGGTGCTTTTTGGGTATTGGTTGATGCTGGTGATATATTGATTCACATTTTTAGACCTGAAGTTAGAGATTATTATCAGTTAGAAAAGATGTGGAGTATACCTTCAGAATTCTCAGTGGATTAATTAATAAGGCTATGAACATTTCTCTAATTGCTGTCGGTCGTATGAGTAACTGCCCAGAGGCTAATTTGGTGCAAAAATACAAAGAAAGATTCGATAAACTGAGTCCATTAATAGGAATGAAACCACTCAAAATTATTGAAATAGATGAAAGGAAATTCAGAACACCTAGTGTTCAAGCAAGAAAAATTAGAGAAAAGCTTGAAGCCGAGTCATGTGTATTTTTGTTTGGTGAAAAAGGGAAGTCTTTGTCATCAAAAGAATTTTCAAAATTTTTGTCAAAACAAAGAGATTTAGGAGTAAGACAACAAATCTTCATAATTGGAGGAGCTTTTGGTCTTTGTCCAAGTCTGGAAAAGGATTCAAATGGTATTCTATCTTTAGGCAAGATGGTTTGGCCTCATTTCCTAGCCAGAGTGTTGGTAGTCGAGCAAATATATAGAGCTGCATCTTTGATTACAGGGGGGGGCTATCATAAAGAGTAAGGGAATGAATTGGGTTGAGAATTTAGGATGAAATTTTTGAGAGAAAAGCCTATTATTCTTGCAATCCTAGACGGATGGGGGATCCGAAAGGATAGTATAGGAAATGCTGTGGTTTTGGCCAAGACTCCGAACATAGATCACTTAACTTCAATTTGTCCTAATGCTGAACTGATCACCTATGGAGAATCTGTTGGGTTACCGACTTCACAGGTAGGTAATTCAGAAGTTGGTCACATGAATTTGGGATCAGGTAGAAAGATGCTAATGGATTTACCAAGGATTGACAGGGCAATTGCTAAGGGCTTTTTCAGAAAAGATGCTAATTTTGATTTTTTATCCGAAAAAGTGAAACAGGCTGAAGGCGATATTCACATAGTAGGTTTGTGTTCTGACGGTGGAGTTCATTGTCATCAAAACCATATCTTTGCTGCTATAAAAGCACTCCGTCATAAAGGATTGAGAGTATTTTTGCATATGATTGTTGATGGCAGAGATACCCCACCAAAGAGCGCTTTAGAAAGTTTGAAAGAACTTCACAAGATATCAGAAGATTTAGATTTTATAGCAAGCATCTCTGGTCGGTTTTATGCAATGGATCGGGATCAAAGATGGGAACGAACGGAATTATTTTTTAATAGTTTGGTATCAGGGCAAGGAGAAGTTTTTGGTTCACCTCAGGATTTTATAAAAAAGCAGTACCAATTAGGAATAACCGATGAATTCATTAAGCCAGCTGTATCCAGAAATTATAAAGGTGTACAAATTGGAAAAGATGGAATCATCTTTATGAATTTTAGAGCTGACAGGATTCGACAAATTGCTTTTGCCCTATGTGATCCAGAGTTTAAAGATTTTCCTTCAGTGAATCAGCCTATTTTTTCAATTGGGGCAAGTTTAGTTAACTATTCAGCTAATTTAGCTGAAAGACTCCTAACATTTTTCCCAAAGGTGAAACCAAAAAATACAGTTGGTGAGGTGATTTCGGCAAAAGGTAAGAAGCAGTTGAGAATCGCAGAGACTGAAAAATATGCCCATGTCACTTATTTTTTTAATTGTGGGGAGGAAACTCCCTTAGAAGGGGAAGATAGGATCCTTGTCAAAAGTCCAAGAGTAGCTACTTATGATCTAGAACCAAAAATGTCTATAGAAGGAGTGACCGCAGAACTACTTAAAGCTATTGATAGTGAGAAATACGAATTTATTGTCGTAAATTTTGCTAACCCTGACATGGTTGGGCATACTGGAAAGATTGAAGCAGCAATTAAGGCTTGTGAAGCTGTAGATCAAGCTATAGGTAAATTACTGGAAGTGACTAAAAGAAAAAATGTCTTAACGTTATTAGTAGCTGACCATGGTAATTGCGAGGAGATGGTTGATCTTGTCAAAGATCAACCGCATACTTCACATACCCTGAATCCTGTCCCAGTTATATTAATAGGTGAAAAAGATGTGGTGGGGATCAGGAATGGAACCCTTGCAGATATTGGACCTACGCTTTTAGATTTGATGGGTTTATCCCAGCCAATTGAAATGACGGGGTCTACCCTTCTAAAGAAAAGGTGATACTGTATGTAATATTGACTTGTAAAATTGCGATTTCAATTTTAATCACTAATTTAAGTATTCAATTTGCTTAAGGTATGAGTGTTACTAAACATTAAGGCTTTTATTATGAAACGGTATTTAACAATTTTGGTAGTTGGTTTTTTGGCGGGCGGGTTGGTTATCGATCAACTTGATCGATCAAGTTTGATGGCTGAGTCGCAAAATGGTTCAGAAGATAGAAACATTGTTTATGAGCAACTTAACCTATTTGGAGAGGTTTTTGATCGAATAAGATCTGGATACGTAGAAGATGTTAACAGTACAGATCTTATCTCTGCCGCTATTAATGGTATGCTATCTTCATTGGATCCTCATTCAGGATATATGCCACCAGAAAGTTTTGAAGATATGCAGGTTGACACCAAGGGTGCGTTCGGAGGTCTAGGCATAGAGGTGACCCAAGAAGATGGTTTTGTAAAAGTAGTTGCTCCAATGGACGGAACTCCAGCAGCAGATGCAGGCATGCAATCAGGCGATTTCATCACCCACGTTGATGGTGAAGCTATCTTAGGATTAACACTTTCAGAAGCTGTTGAAAAAATGCGAGGCCCGGTTGGATCCGAGGTAACCCTTACTGTTGTTAGAGATCTAGAGTTAGAACCTTTTGATGTACTTATTATACGAGATATAATTAAGTTAACGGCTGCTAGGTTAAGAGTTGAAGGTGATGTCATTATAATTAGGATTACTACTTTTAATGAACAAACGACACCCAATATAGAAAAGGGAATCAAGGAGAAAATAAAAGAGTTAGAAGGAATTGCGAATGTAGCTGGTTTTATAGTCGACCTTAGAAATAATCCTGGAGGATTGCTTTCAGAAGCAATTTCAGTATCCGATATGTTTTTGCACCAGGGAGAGATAGTATCTACTAGAGGGCGTACTGCTAGCCAGGCTAAAAGATACAGTGCATCTAAAGGTGACCTCGCAGAGCAAAGACCTATAGTGGTGTTAATAAATGGAGGCTCTGCTTCAGCATCAGAAATAGTGGCAGGTGCTTTACAAGACCATAATAGGGCAATCATATTAGGAACAAAGAGCTTTGGTAAAGGCTCTGTGCAATCAGTCTTACCTTTAGGAGAAAATGGAGCTATGAGGTTAACTACAGCCCGCTACTACACTCCTGCGGGTAGATCAATACAGGCATTAGGGGTAGTTCCTGATATAGTTGTGGAACCTTTACCGAGAACAGATGAAAATCAAAGTAAAGATAAAAATGGTAGAATTACTGAAGCTGATTTAAGAGGAGCTTTGTCTAACGATCGACTAACTGATGATGAAAAGAAACTGTTAGAGTCTGAAAGGGAGATACAGGACAAGAAGGCAGAGAGGCGTAGGAAGGATTATCAACTTTCTTTTGCCCTGGATATATTATCTGGATTGAATATTTATAGAGATCAAGAGTGAAAAAAAAAGAACCGATGAAGTATCGTCCCTGTGTTGGAATAGTTCTCATAAAAGATGGGCTGATTTTTGCTGGTAAGAGAATTGATTACAAATCTGATGCATGGCAGATGCCGCAGGGAGGTATTGAGCTCGGAGAAACTTCCAGAAAGGCTGCATTTAGAGAATTAAAAGAAGAAACGGGTTTGTTGCGCAAAAATCTTGAAATGGTCTGTGAAACTGAGGGTTGGTTGAAGTATGATTTACCAACAGAGTTAGTCCCTAGACTATGGGGAGGTAGATATATTGGCCAGAAGCAAAAGTGGTATGCAGTCAATTATTTTGGGTCAGATGAAGACATAAACATTAATACTGAATCGCCGGAGTTTTGCGCCTGGAGATGGATGAAAAAGGATAAAATTCTGGAGAAGATAGTCCCTTTCAAAAAGGTTGTCTATGAAAGTGTTTTTAGTCAATTCGCAGATAAAGTTGATTTGCAATGAGTTAAACTTCCAATTCTGATTTAGGGATTATGGGAAAGAAATTATTGTGTGATCGTATGCCAAAATAATCAATACCATCCTTTTTGGAATACTCTCCCAGTTCTACTAGTCTATAAAAGCTTTTCCGATCAATCCGAGCCTCGATATTTTCTCTAATCAAAATATATGGAGAGGGTTCTTTTGTTGACTTGTCAAACAATACCCGCATGGGGTTATTGGGACCGAGTAATACCTTGTCATCTATATTAGTCTGAAAAATAAGGTACTGAGTGCCAGATTCAATTATTTTTTCAAAATCAATTGCTACAAATGGCACATCATCCACTGTTATTCCTACTTTTTCCACAGGAGTAATCAAGAAGTAGTTGCCCTCTTCTCTTATCAAAATACTGGAAAACAACTTTACAAGTTTCTTCCTACCTATGGGGGAATTGCAGTAATACCAGGTGCCATCCCTGGCAATTCTCATATCAATTTCGCCACAATATTTTGGGTTCCAGTTTTTTCGATCCCCATTAGTAATTGCCTTTTGTTGGTTTTCGATTGATTGCAGTAATACTTTACTGCTGAGAGAAAAACTGGAGCGCTGATTTCCTGTTCCGTTTGTTGTAGACATTAAGTGAATGATCTAAATCTTAGATTCTCCCTAGATAGCTCATTAATATTGGTGCAACCCATCAGCTTCATATCTCTTTCAAGTTCTGATTGGATTAGGCTTAAGGCTTTTTCTACGCCCGATTGTCCTGCTGCAGCTAGAGCATATAGGTACATTCGCCCACCAGAACAAGCCTTTGCTCCTAAAGACAATGCTTTCAAGATATGCGTGCCTCTTTGAATTCCCCCTTCACAAACAATGTCTATTTTATCACCCACAGCATCTACTATTTCTGCTAATTGATCAAAAGGTGCTCTAGAGCCATCTAATTGCCTGCCACCATGATTTGATACGATGACTGCAGAACATCCGATGTCAATGGCCTTTTTTGCATCTTCAACACTCATTATACCTTTAAGAGCAAAATGACCCCCCCATTTCGCATTAAGTTTTTCAGCATCTTTCCAGTTCATATTCTGGTCCAGCATAGTAGAGAAATATTGACCAATTGAGGTTACGGTGTTTGTCCCTTCTTTAACATAGTTTTGAAGATGAGGTAATTCAAATGGGGAACTGGTGAGATGATTAAAAAACCAAGTTGGTTTTATTCCAAATTCTATCATGCTTTGAATAGTTAGCTTAGGTGGAATAGTAAAACCTGTTCTAAGGTCTCTCTCTCGATTACCTCCTGTTATGGTATCGACTGTGAGAGCTAAGACATCAAACTTTGATTTTCTCGCGCGTTCTAGTAATTCGTCATTTAATCCACGGTCTTTATGAAAATAAAATTGAAACATTTTCGGGCTATCACTAATTTTTTCAATTTCTTCCAGGCTTACTGTACTCAGTGATGATATTCCAAATAGCGTGTTAAATTTGCTAGCAGCTTTGGCTACAGCCCTTTCACCCTGATAATGAAATAGTCTTTGAACTGCGGTCGGAGCACAGTATATAGGCAAGTCTAGCTTTTTTCCAAAAATCTCAGTTGATAAATCAATTTCATTGACACCTCTTAGTACATTAGGCACTAAATCAACGTCATCATAGGCCGAGGTATTGCGATTGTAAGTAATTTCATCATCGGCTGCTCCATCTATATAGTTAAATATAGGTGATGGTAGCTTTCTTTTAGCAAGTTTTCTAAAGTCTCTGAAGTTATGGCAATCATTTAGATTCATAATTTGATCTTATGCAGTCTAACCTTGTCTTGCCTTAAACCTTCTTTGGGTTTTATTAATAACGTATATTCGACCTTTTCGGCGAACAAGTCGACAATCTCGGTGTCGCTGTTTAAGAGATCTAAGAGAATTTCTTACCTTCATAACCCTACCTCAATCCAAAGATTGTCCTGAATTAACACATTCTATTGGGAATTCAACCCTAAATTTGGTGGTGGGCGTAACTGGGATTGAACCAGTGACCCCTTCGATGTCAACGAAGTGCTCTCCCGCTGAGCTATACGCCCGTCCAAGGTTGTCTTTAAGAATTATACTGTTGCCAAATCTAGGAGCTTTATATATCGCTGTTGACCAGAAGCTTCAAGTCATTTTTGACACTTTCAATTTAATGCTTAATTTAGCCTATGTCTGAAACATTTAAACTAAAACTTAAGAACCATGGTAGATTCCATACTATTTTCAGTTCACCTCATTCGGGCTGTAATTATTTAAAGACATTTCTAGAAAATACAATTTTAGATGTAGATGAGCTCAGGTCTTCTGAAGACGCTTTCGTTGGTGAGCTATTCGAAATTGCAGCAAATTATGATTCAGCCTTTATCGAAGCACTGCTTCCACGATGTTTTATAGATTTAAATCGATCTCATTTAGAACTTGACCCAAAATTGATAAAAGGAAACTTTAAATTTGAAAGTTCAGCAAGAACTTTTGCTGGCTTGGGTGTGATTCCACGGTTGTCGGGTAGGGGCAATTCTATCTATGAAGGGATGTTAAGTTTTTGTGAGGCACAGAAGCGATTAAAGCAATTTTATTTTCCTTATCATGAAGGCTTATCTAACCTCATTCTAAAGGCGAAGTTTTCTTTTGGTTATGCAGTGCTTTTTGATTGTCATTCTATGCCTTCATCATTTCGAGCTATTGAAGGATCTGGATATAAGAGTAACAGTACTGATATTGTGTTGGGGGATTTGAATGGGATTTCATGTAATCCGCATCTAACTGAAATGACAGGAAAAATATTTGAAAATCATGGTTTCTCCGTTAAGATTAATAGGCCTTTTGCTGGAGGTTTCATTACAAAAAATTATGGGAATCCAAGGCAAGGCATTCATGCTTTACAGATTGAGATTAATAGAGGACTTTATATGAATGAAGAAAAGATTGAGCGAAATGGTAACTTTACAATATTTAAAGAAACATTTGCGGATATTATAAAAGAACTTAGCTCTTTCTCTATTTTTGAAGAATTTTCTGAGGTTGCAGCAGAGTAGAAAGTCCTTATCAGATTTAATTTTCTTAAAAGCCACGACCTTTATTAATGCTGTTTTTTCCAAATTTTGATCTAATTTTATCCATAGCTAATTCTGTTTTGTGTTTTTTTATGTGGATTGTATCCAAGCTGTTCTCTAACTTACCTCTTCTATCATTAACCAAAAGTTTGGAAACAGATAAACCAATGAGTCTGAAGGGTGATGAAGATAGTTTCTTATTAAGTAAGGCACGTGAAACTTGGTAAAGATCTTCAGCCATATAAATCGGGTTGAAATGCGTGTGCGACAAGGATGAAAGCTGAAAGTTAGGTTGCTTTAGCTTTATTGTTACTGTCTTGCCCACGATTCCTTTTGTCTTTAGTTCCTCAGAAATGCTTTCTGACAAAATCCACAAAGCTTTTTCCAAATCATTTTTTTCAGACAAATCATGATCAAATGTAATTTCTTTTGAAATGCTTTTTCTGAAATTATTGGGTTTTACAGTTCTGTTATCTTCGCCTCTTGCAAGATGCCACAATCTTTTACCATAAGAACCATATTTTTTTTCTAAAGTATCCAAGTCAAGTTGAATCAGGTGCTCAAATTTTTCTATAGAATCTTGTTTTAGTTTCTTGGTGAGACTTGGGCCAACACCAGGTATGCATGTCACGGGTAAACTGCTAATGAAATTCAATTTTTCATGCTTTCCGATAATTGTGAATGCTTTTGGTTTGTTAATTGAGGATGCTAATTT
>MDSV01162136.1_pt1 | contig 12910 bp, 12 predicted proteins | sample 810851 | NCBI WGS metagenome assembly MDSV01 (sample SAMN05326640, study PRJNA326480) | marine metagenome | isolation source: seawater | place: Atlantic Ocean: North East | collected 2012 | reverse complement strand
TTTACCATATCGTGGTCTTTCCCCTCCCATTGCAGCTACAACTTCATCCGGTACATCTTCTTTTGCTAAATTTGCAATTGCGTGTGCTGCAGCAACTTTCATTTCTTCATTAATAGTTTTTGATCGTACATCTAAAGCACCTCTAAATATGTATGGAAAACCGATTAAATTATTTACTTGGTTTGGATAGTCTGATCTGCCAGTAGCTATTATTGCATCATTTCTCACTTCTTCTATTTCTTCTGGCGTTATTTCAGGATCTGGATTTGCACAGGCAAATATAATTGGATCTTTTGCCATTTTTTTTACCATATTTTTTGTTAAAGCACCTTTTGCAGATAACCCTAAAAAGACATCTGCATCTTTAATCGCATCATCTAATGTCCGATTTTTAGTTTCAATTGCGTGACCTGACTTCCATTGATTTAGATTTTCTCTACCTTTAAAAATAACTCCTGATCTATCAACCATCGTTATATTTCTTTGAGGGACCCCACTTTTTTTAAATAGGTTTGTGCATGCCATTGCAGATGCTCCAGCACCATTTACAACTATTTTAATCTTATCAATTGACTTTTTACTAATATCTAAAGCATTAATAAGAGCAGCAGTTGTTATAATTGCTGTTCCATGTTGGTCATCATGAAAAACAGGTATGTCTAAAATTTCTTTAAGTTTTTCTTCAATAATAAAACAGTCTGGTGCCGCAATATCTTCAAGATTAATACCTCCAAAACTTGGAGAAAAGTTTTTTATACTATTGATAATCTCATTTGGATTAGAAGAGTCTATTTCAAGATCTATAGAGTCGATATCTGCAAATCTTTTGAATAGAATAGCTTTACCTTCCATGACAGGTTTAGACGCTAAAGCACCTAAGTTTCCCATTCCTAATACTGCAGAACCATTACTTATAACTGCAACAAGATTTCCTTTACTAGTATAATCAAAAGCAGCCTCAGGATTTTTACTAATGGCCCTTACAGGAGCTGCCACGCCAGGAGAATAAGCTAGTGCCAGATCTCTCTTAGTCGTCATATTCTTTGAGGATGAAATTTCGATTTTTCCTGGTTTGTTATGACTATGAAATTCTAAAGCCTCCTTGTCAGTGTAATGATCAATTTTTGTTTTTTTCATTTTTATTAATTAGGTGTACAAATGGGGTAAAATTAAGACTAATATGATTTATGAATTTAATTAAGTCAACAGGGACTTTTGGATTTTATACAATAATCAGCAGAATACTTGGTTATTTTAGAGATATTCTAATTGCAATATTTTTAGGAACAAGTTTTATTGCGGATGCTTTTTTTGTTGCTTTTAGAATTCCTAATACTTTTAGAAGACTTTTTGCAGAAGGAACTTTTAATGCTGCATTTGTGCCGAGCTATACATCTGAATTAATTAAAGGGAAATCGAAATCTAAAAATTTTACTGATCAAATTTTCAATTTATTATTTTTAGGCCTTTTAATTTTAGTCTTAATTATAGAGGTTTTCATGCCTATTTTTGTTGGTTTAATTGCCCCAGGATTTATTGAAGATACAAAAAAAATTGAACTTGCAACCTCTTTAACCAGAATTACTTTTCCGTTTTTGCTATTTGTTTGTATAGCATCTTTTTTTTCTGCAATTTTAAATTCTCATAACAAATTTGCCGCTGCTGCAGCAGCACCCATCATCTTAAATTTAATTTTAATTGGAGTTTTACTATTCGGAAAATTATTGGATGATCAGATTGTCTATTATCTTTCCTATGGAGTTTCAATTGCAGGTTTTTTACAAATAATCTTTTTATATCGATTTGTAAAAAAGTTTTATTCAGTCAAATTAAATTTGAATATAAAATTGACAAAACCAGTAAAAATCTTTTTTAAAAAACTTTTACCTAGTATTTTTTCTTCTGGCGTGACTCAAATAAATATTCTTGTTGGAACAATCATTGCCTCTTTTCAAGCAAGTGCAGTATCATATCTTTATTATGCTGATAGGATTTATCAAATTAATTTAGCCATAGCAGGAATTGCAATTGGTGTTGTAGTTTTACCTCAACTTTCTAAATATGTTCATTCAAAAAAAAAAGATAAAATTAATTTTATTCAAAATAAAGCTCTAGAGCTTAGCATGTTTTTAAGTGTGCCTGCGACAATAGCTTTAATGATTGGTTCAGAAGAAATTATATCTGCATTATTTGGTTATGGTTCTTTTAATGAGGTTTCAGTGACAAATTCTGCAAAAGCTCTTTATTTTTTTTCAATAGGTTTACCTGCGTTTGCACTTATAAAAGTATTTTCTAGTTTTTTTTTTGCAAATCATAATACAAAAACTCCTTTTTATATTTCTTTAGTTTCTGTTTTATTAAATATAACTATTAGTCTTTATTACTTTAAAGAAGTTGGTTTTATAATTATACCTATAGCAACATCGATATCGTCCTGGTTCAACTCAATAGTTTTATTTTTATTTTTAAAAAAATATGAATTATTTTACTTTAATGTAACTTTTTTGATTAAGTTTTTAAAAATAGTTATTGCGTCATTTTTAATGGGATTAGTTTTTCATTATTTAATATCTTTTTTTGAAAACAAACTACTTTATGATTATAATCTTAAATTATTTTATCTAATTTTATCTGTTATATTGGGATTAATGTTCTATTTAATCATATGCTTTTCTATCAAAGCTTTTAATTCAAAAGATCTTAAATTAAAGTATTAGTTATGGGAAAAAAAATATTTTCAGGTGTTCAACCTACTGGTAATCTTCACTTAGGAAACTATTTAGGTGCGATTAAAAATTTTGTAGAACTAAATAGTGATAAAGAAAATGATTGTATATTTTGTGTAGTTGATCTTCACGCAATAACAGTAAAACAGGATCCTAAAGTATTAAAAAATAATACCCAGGAGACAGTAGCTACTTTTGTAGCAAGTGGAATTGATGCTAAAAAAAGTATTATCTTTAATCAATCGGGTGTAACCGCTCATTCAGAAGCGGCTTGGATTTTAAGTTGTGTAGCAAGAACTGGTTGGTTAAGTAGAATGACACAGTTTAAAGAAAAAGCTGGCAAGGATAAAGAGAAGGCCAGTGTCGGTTTATACTCTTATCCTGTTTTAATGGCTGCAGATATACTGCTGTATGATGCAACTCATGTGCCAGTTGGAGATGATCAAAAACAGCATTTAGAACTGTGTAGAGATATTGCTCAAAAATTTAATAATGATTATGAAGTAGAGGATTTTTTTAAAGTACCTGAACCATTAATTCAAAAAGAATTTTCTAGAATTATGAGTCTTAAAGATGGCACTAAAAAAATGAGCAAGTCAGAACTTTCGGATTTAAGTAGGATTAATTTGACTGATGATACAGACCAAATAATAAATAAAATTAAAAAGGCAAAAACCGATCCTCTACCTATGCCATTAAGTACAGAAGAATTAAAAAAAAGACCTGAAGCAAAAAATTTAATTGGAATTTATTCTAGCTTATCAGGATTATCTCTTGAAAAATCAATTAATGAGTTTTCTGGAAAAAATTTTTCTGAATTCAAAGAAAGTTTGTCACAAGTTTTAGTTGATAAATTAGGACCAATTTCAAGAGAAATAAAAAAATTATTAGCTGAAAAAAGTTTTTTGAACCAAATTCTTTTGGAAGGATGTGAAAAAGCAGATAAAATAGCGTCTAATAAAATGAAAAAAATTCATGAAATTATGGGTTTTTAGGTTATTTATAATTACAAGTTTAAATTTAAAAATTATTGACTATATATAAAATATGTTCGTTCAGACTGAAGTTACACCAAATCCCAATTCATTAAAATTTTTACCTGGTAAGATTGTCTCCAATTATGGTTCTTTTGAAGTAACGAAAAAAGATGAAACAAATAATGAATTAATTAGAAATCTCCTTTCTGTAAATGGTGTTGAAGGAATATTCTTAGGGAAAGATTTTATCTCAATTAATAAATATGATGATGTTGAATGGAATGATGTAAAACATATTGTAATTTCATTAATAAATGATTTTTATTCTACAGGAAAAGAGTGTGTTATCGAAAAAAGTTTAGATGAAAGTTTAGAAAACTTAGAAGAAATAGAAAAAAAAATTGTTAAGATATTAGATCAGAAAATTAGACCAGCTATTGCTAGAGACGGTGGGGATATAAAATTTAAAGAATTTAAAGATGGTATAGTTAGAGTACAATTGCAAGGAAGTTGCTCAGGATGTCCAAGTTCAACAATGACATTAAAACAAGGAGTGCAAAATCTTTTATGTCATTATATTCCTGAAGTAAAACAAGTAGAGTCGATCTAAAATGCTTAAAAATAATCCTCATAAAATAAATTTCAAATTATTTAAATTTTTAAATCAAAAAGGTTTAGGAACTTTACCTAAAATTTTAGTCAGTTCTTTATTAACAATTTTCTTTTTTTATTCTATGCCTGCTATGGTAAATTATTCGAAAAATAAATCTAATGAATTTAAAAATAATTCAAAGCAAGTTTTAGCATATACTCTAAATAATAATGGAAAAAGTATTGAAGATGGAGATGAAGTTTTAAATGAAAATGATTTATTAAGAGATATTTTTAGTTTAAATGATCTTGAAACTGATACCGTAAGATTAAATGCATCTACAATTAAGCAATTATTTGAAGATACTAATTATACTTTAAAAGAAGTAAGAGAAAAAAAATTAGTTAAACCAGTTGCTTTAACTTTGCTGCCAGCTGAAATTAAAATGATTGAAAGTTCCAAACAAAGAAAAGAGTTTTTTATTCAAATTATCTTACCTTTAATTTTACAAGAAAATAATAATATCAGATTAGATAGAAAGAGACTTTTTAGTATTATAAATAAAAGTAATAATTCTAGTTTGGAAAAGAAATGGTTAGATAAAAAGTACAAACAATATGGCGTATCTTCAAAAGATTTATCAATTTTGAAAATTAGAATGGATGAGATACCAGTATCTCTAGCAATAGCACAAGCTGCCAAAGAGACTGGATGGGGAACATCTAGATTTGCGCAGGAAGGTAACGCTTTATTCGGCCAATGGACTTGGTCTGGAGAAGGATTGAAACCTAAAGATGCTGACAAAAGTCAAGGCCATAAGGTAATGAAGTTTAATGTTTTGCAGGCATCTGTAAGAGCGTATCAACGAAATTTAAATACACATTCTTCTTATAAAAATTTAAGAAGAGCTAGGGCTGAATTAAGGGACAGAGGTCAAACTTTGGATAGTTTGATTCTGGTAAATTATTTGAATGAATACGCTGAAACTGGTCAGAAATATGTTGAAGTGTTAACTCAAATTATAAAGCAAAATAATTTAAGAGATTTTGATGATGCAAAATTACTGCCATCTAGTATTGAACTAGAAAGCTTAATTTGATCGAACTGTAAATTGAGTTCCAAACCATCTCCACTTACCATTATCATTTAGAGAACAATTTATTCTTCCTCTTCTTGGTAAAAATTTTTCACTAAAATTGATTTTCATAACTTGTTCTTCAAATATTAAATTTGATTTTTTCCAATTACCACCATCATTAGAATAACAAATTATATTATTAATATTTTTTTGTTCTTTAAAAAATTCAATTATTAGTTTTGGAGGATTATCATTTTCATTAATCTTTTTTTCTTCTGGGTTCAAGATTTTGTATTCAAGTGGTGCATAATTGATTAAAGATTTAAATCTCTTAAGATCACCATATTTTTCATTAATTGGAAATCTTGGTAATTCAAATTTATCTTTATTTCTGTCAATTACGCCAGAATGTTGACCAAAAGCAACTTCAAAATGCTTAGAGATATAATTTTTCATGTAAAGAGAATATTCACCAAAGGGATAGGAAAATATTTTAGGAACATAACCTAATTTTTCTTTAAAAATTTTTGTAGCAGTTTCTATGTCGTTAATGAACTCTTTATCACTCATATCAATTAGGTATTCATGTGTGTGAGAATGATGTCCAATAAAACCTATTTCTGATTTTTCTATTTCTTTAATTTCATCCCAACTCATGTAACCATTTTTCCCAACTGGCTCTGTAGAAACAAAAAGAATAAATGGTATCTTATTTTTTTTTAGATATGGCCAAGCTTCATTATAAAATGATTTAAAGCCATCGTCTATTGTAATTAAAATTTCTTTTGTATTTTTTGGATTATCAAATTCTGAAATAAAGAGATTTGGATTATAAAATTTATAATCAAATTCCTTAATCATCTTCATTTGTTTATCAAAAATTTCCATTCGAACGTTTGTAGAGGGATATTTATTTTCATTAAATCTGTGATACATTAAAGATAAGATACCACTATCATTTGAATAGTATTTGATATTATTTTTCTCTGAATTAGAATTACCTAAAAAAAATAATTGTAAAATGAATAAACTAATAATTGATGCTACGAAGGATAAAATTTTTTTAATGATCATTAATAATGATTCTAGCCAAAAAATTACCCATGAAAATAGTAAAATTAATTATGAAAAATTAATTTTATTAATTAATGAATTTTTAAAATCAATTAACCTAGATTTAAATAAAATATCGAAAATCTATGTTAATAGGGGTCCTGGAAGTTTTGCCGGTATAAGAAATTCGCTTTCAATAGTAAAGGCTATACATTTAGTCAATAAAACTGACTATTATTGTTTTAGTTTTAAGGATTTTAGTTTAGAAGATGAATTAAAGTATGAAAATGTGCCTCACTTATGCGAAAAATTTAAGGTTAAAAAAAATTTGATTAATCCTATTTATTTGAGTTAAAATTAGATATGTCAGAAACCATTGAACAAAAGTGTCTTTCTAAGGGAGTTAAACTAACTGATCAAAGACGGATAATTGCTAAAGTAATGTCTGAGTCCACAGATCACCCAAATGTTGATGAACTTTATAGCAGAGTATCAAAGGTAGATAGTAAAATAAGTATTGCAACCGTTTATAGAACAGTAAAATTATTTGAGGAGTCTGGCATATTAACAAAGCATGAGTTTAAAGGTGGAAAAGCAAGATATGAAGAATTAAATGAGGGACACCATGACCATTTAATTGATATTAAAACTGGGGAAATAATAGAATTTGTTGATGATGAAATTGAAAAGTTACAAAAAAAAGTTGCAGAAAAATATGGTTATAGGTTGGTTGATCACAAACTTGAATTATATGGGGTTAAAGTAAACCCAAAAGATGAATAAAAAAATATTTATCAAAACATTTGGTTGTCAGATGAATGAATATGACTCTAATCGTATATTTGATTCTGTTAAGAAGATTGGATTTGAAAGGACTGATAATCTAGGAGATACAGATTGTTATTTATTAAACACTTGTCATATCAGAGATAAAGCAAAAGAAAAAGTTTATCATGATATAGGACGAATTAAAAAAAGCTTTAGATTAAAAAAAAAACCATTTGTAATTGTTGCTGGTTGTGTTGCTCAAGCTGAAAATGAAGAAATGCTAAAAAGAGAACCCTTTATAGATTTAGTAATTGGTCCTCAAGCTTACCATAAAATAAATGATAAGATTGAAGAATTTTTAGATAAACAAAAAAAAATAGAAGAAACCAATTTCGATGCAGAGTCAAAATTTAATTACCTCAGCAAAATTCAAAATAGTTCAAGCAAGGTCTCCTCTTTTTTAACTGTTCAAGAAGGTTGTGATAAATTTTGTCACTTTTGTGTGGTTCCGTATACTAGAGGGCCCGAGTATTCAAGACCTTTCAATGAAATAATTGAAGAGGCAAAAATTTTATCAAAAAATGGAGTTCGAGAAATTATTTTATTGGGGCAAAATGTTAATGCATACCAAAATGAAAAATTTAGATTATCAGATTTGATTCTTGAAATAGAAAAAATTCCTGAAGTAAAAAGAATAAGATATACCACTTCACACCCGTGTGATATGACCAAAGATCTAATTGATGTGTATGGTTTTTCAAAAAAATTGATGCCATTAGTACATTTACCTGTGCAAAGTGGATCTGATAAAGTTCTCAAATTGATGAATAGAAAACACTTAATAAGTGATTACTTAAAAATATATGAAAAACTTAAATCGATAAATCCAAAAATTGAATTTTCAAGTGATTTTATAATTGGCTATCCAGGAGAAGATGAGGAAGACTTTAAAGCAACATTTGAACTAATTAAAAAAATTAGATTTATAAATTCTTATTCTTTTATATTTAGTCCAAGACCTGGAACAGCAGCTTCAAATTTAAAACTTATCAAAAAAGAAATATCACAAAATAGATTAATAAAAGTACAAGAACAATTATTTGACAATCAAATCTTAATGAATAAGTCACTAGAAAATAAAGAAATTGAGGTGCTTGTAGAAAATAAAATGAAAAAAAGTAATAAATTTTTTGGGCGATCTGAATACATGACTTCGGTAGTATTTGATGGTACTGATCAAGATGTGGGAAATATAATAAAGGTAAAAATAAGCAACAGTAATCGAAATACTTTGTTTGGTGAAAGTTTAAAAAAAATAGAAAAAAGAGTGGCATAGATTTGAGCAGTACAAAAAAAAAAGATATTCAATCTTCTCTTAAGTTTGTTTATTCAGAAAATGATTCTTTGAGCGTCATATTTAATGATAATGATTTACTGATAGGTGTCGTTGGAGAATTTAATAAGAATTTAAAAGAATTAGAAAAAGTTACTGGAGCAAGTATTTATTCAAGGGGAAATTCTATACTTATAAAATCATCTCCAGATAAAAATGAAATTGTAAAAAATGCGATCCAATTTTTAGTAAATCAATTTATGAACAATGGTAGTGTTGAGCAAAAAGATATTTTATCCTCAGTAGATCAATTTATGATTAATGAAAAAGTAAAGAATTCAAACGTTACAGATATAATCAAAACACCAAAAAAATCTATTATTCCTAGATCTGAAAAACAAAAAGAATATGTAAGAGCGTTGAGACAAAGTGAAATAATAATTTCTGCAGGACCCGCTGGAACAGGAAAGACATTTTTAGCAGTAGCAATAGGTTTAACTATGTTGTTAGAAAAAAAAATTGAAAGAATTATTTTATCTAGGCCAGCTGTTGAGGCGGGTGAAAGACTTGGTTTTTTACCAGGGGACATGAAAGAGAAAGTTGACCCATATTTAAGACCCTTGTATGATTCTCTTTATGATTTGTTCCACTTTGAAAAAATACAGAGGATGATTGAGATTGGTGATATTGAAATAGCACCGTTAGCATTCATGAGAGGAAGAACACTAAAAAATTCTTTTGCAATTCTGGATGAAGCACAAAACGCTACAGATACCCAAATAAAAATGTTTCTCACAAGAATTGGTGAAAATTCTAAGATAGTAGTTAATGGTGATCCTACCCAAATAGACTTGCCAAATAAAAATATGTCAGGTTTAGACAGGTCAAAGAAAATTCTATCGCATTTAAATGAAATAGCAGTTGTAGATTTTGACCATTCAGATGTAGTTAGACACCCTCTTGTTTCAAAAATTGTTAAAGCATATAACAATAATGATCAAAGTTAATGTTCTTGCAGAAGAAGTATCTTGGTCTCAAAAGATAAAAAGAAAAGAAGAACTTTTTAATAATATTTGTAAAAGATTCCCAAAAAAGTTTAGATTTATAAAAAGAAAAGCATACCTTACTTTGTTGCTCTCAAATAACAGAAATATTAAAAAACTTAATAAAAAGTTTAGAAAAAAAAATAGACATACAGATGTTCTTTCCTTTCCATTTGAAAAAAAAAATAAAAATTTAAAAGAAATTTATCTAGGCGATATAATAATAAGTTTTAATTATATGAATGAACCAAAAAATTTGACTTTAAAAAAATTTAAAGAAAAGACTATAAAAATCTTTATTCATGGATTTTTACATTTATTAGGTTACGACCATATTAGGGAAAAAGATTATAAAAAAATGATCAAAATAGAACAAAAAGTTTTCAACTCAATCAAAAAATCTTTAAATTAAATTGAAAAAAAAACATATTATTGAATTTCTGTTGTTATTTGTTTTAGGGGGTTTAACCTCTTTAAGTCTTCCACCATTGAATTTTTTTATAATAAATTTTTTTACATTTAGTATTTTTTTTGGTTTTTTATTTAAAAGTCTTAATAAGACGGGAAAAAAATTTTTCTTTTTTTATGGTTGGTTTTTTGGATTTGGATATTTTTTAACCAACTTATATTGGATAACAATATCTTTAACTTTTGATGAAAATTTAAATTTTTTGATACCAATCGCTTTGATTTTAATTCCTTCTTTATTAGCATTATTTTATGGTCTTGCTACGTTTTTTTTATACTTATTTAATCCAAAAAATATTTTAAGTGCCTTTTTTGGTTTTTCAGTTTTATTCGGAATTATTGAGTTTTTAAGAGGAACAATTTTAACTGGTTTTCCTTGGAACTTGATAGTTTACAGTTTTTCAAAAAATTTAAGTTTAATTAGTATTCTATCATTTATAGGAACGTATTCTTTAAATTTAATAGTAATTAGTTTTTTTTCAGCACCAACAATTTATATTTTTAGAAAGTCTAAAAAAGAGATTTTAGTATGTATTTTTTTACTTTTTTTACCAATCTTGTTTCTAATTTATGGAAATCTTCAAAAAGAGCAATTCACAAGTAAAGAATTAAAAAAAATCCCGTATACAATTAGAATAATTGGATCAAATATAAGTTTAAATAGGTTTTACGATAGCACCCAAACAGAAGATGTAGTTAATGAACTTATTTCATTAAGCTCTCCTGTTTTGAATAAAAAAATATTTTTCTTATGGCCAGAGGGAATTATTCCTGACACATATCAAAAAGAAATATATTTATATAATGATATTTTCTCCCAGCATTTTGACGAAAATCATTTGATAGGCTTAGGAATTACAAATAAGGAAATTAAAAATGGTGAATATAAATTTTACAATTCTTTTTCTATATTCGATAATAAGCTAAACTTAGTTGAAAATTATGATAAAAATAATTTGGTTCCTTTTGGGGAATTTCTTCCATTTGAGAACTTTTTAAAAAACATTGGTTTAAAAACAATAACTAATAATTTTGGTTCATTTTCAAAAGGTAACGAGAGAAAGATTATTGAAATAAAAAAAAACTCGTTTAATGAATTAAAATTTTTACCTCTCATTTGTTATGAAATTATTTATAGCGGAAATTTGGCTAGTGATTATGATTTCGACTTTATAATGAATATTTCTGAAGATGGATGGTTTGGAAAATCTATAGGTCCCAAGCAACATTTTGCTCATAGTATATTTAGAGCAATAGAGTCTGGTAAATATCTTTTTAGATCTGCTAATAATGGAATTTCAGCAATAATTAATCCATTAGGAGAAGTTGAACAACAAATTGATTTTGTTAATTCTGGTTACATTGATTTTGAAAAGAAGAGAGATTTAAATAGAACTGTTTTCTCTACATATGGAAATATAATATTTATAATATTAATTTTATTGTATATTTTTCTAGCATTTTCATTTAATAAAATCAGAAATGAGTAATTTAAAAAATTTTCTTTTCACAAGTGAGTCTGTTTCTGAAGGTCATCCTGATAAAGTTTCAGATAGGATTTCTGACATGGTAGTGGACTTATATCTTTCCGCAGATCCTTATGCAAGAGTTGCTTGTGAAACACTTACTACTACAAATAAAGTTGTATTAGCAGGAGAAGTTCGTGGTCCTGAAATTAATAAAGATGAACTTATTTTAAAAGTTAGAAATTGCATAAAAGATATTGGTTATGATCAAGAGGGCTTTTCCTGGAAAGATGCCACTAAAATAGAAAGTCATTTACATTCTCAATCAGCAGATATCGCAATGGGCGTAGATTCATCAGGAAATAAAGATGAGGGTGCAGGTGATCAAGGAATTATGTTTGGTTATGCCTGTAATGAAACCGATGTTTTAATGCCAGCACCTATTCATTATTCACACAAGATTTTAAGATTAATGGCTGAGGATAGAAAATTGGGAAAATTAAAGAACATTGAACCCGACTCAAAAAGTCAAGTTACATTCGAATATAATAACGGAAAACCTGTAAAAGTTAAATCAGTTGTTATCTCATCTCAACATTCACCAGAAGTTTCACAGAAAGAAGTTAGAGAATTGTTGAGACCTTACATGTTAAATTCTATACCAAAAGAATTTATGGAAGGTTTTAAAGAAGAAGAATTTTATGTAAATCCGACAGGAAATTTTGTTATTGGCGGACCTGATGGAGATTGTGGATTAACAGGTAGAAAAATTATTGTTGATACATATGGCGGTGCAGCACCACATGGTGGAGGGGCTTTTTCTGGAAAGGATCCCACAAAAGTTGATAGGTCTGCAGCTTATGCGGCCAGGTATATAGCAAAAAATGTTGTTGCATCAAAAATTTCAGAAAAATGTTTAATTCAACTTGCTTATGCAATAGGTGTATCAAAACCGTTATCAATTTATATTGATCTATTTGACAATGATGTTGAAAAAAACAATTTTGTTGTAGAGAAGATAAATGAAAATTTTGATTTAAGCCCGAGAGGCATTAGAGAAATGTTAGAATTAAACAAACCAATTTATGAGAAAACAGCTGCCTATGGTCACTTTGGAAGAACTCCAGGTAAGGATGGAGCTTTTTCGTGGGAAAAAACTGATAAAATAAGCATTTTTTCTAAATAGTTTTTATTGATTAATTAAAAATCTTTAATATATTCCGCCTACATTGTTGAATTATCAAAATGGGCGTCAGCCCATTTTTTTTTGGAATAAACAAAATTATGTTAAATAAAAGAGCTGATAAACTAGAACTACTAAGAATAGCAGAAGCTGTAGCATTAGAAAAATCTATAGATAAAGAGTTAATTATTAATTCTATGGAGACTGGAATAGCAAAAGCTGC
>MDSV01143578.1_pt1 | contig 12910 bp, 12 predicted proteins | sample 810851 | NCBI WGS metagenome assembly MDSV01 (sample SAMN05326640, study PRJNA326480) | marine metagenome | isolation source: seawater | place: Atlantic Ocean: North East | collected 2012 | reverse complement strand
TCTTGATCTTTAAAATTTTGATCATAATCAAATTTTAAAATTTGTTGATTAAGATTTTTCATTCAAAACCCAAATTTTATTTTTAATTTCAAATTCATAATTCTGATAACGCATAAATTCTAAAAATTTATCAGGAGTACCGTTAAAAATGATTTTATAAAAGTTATTTTTATTATTAAATTTGTAAATATTAAAATTATATATTAAATCCATATTAGAAAGAATTTTCTCAAATTTATTGATTTTAATATTATTAGTATTTTCTATAGAAATATTTAAAGATAATTTAATTGATGTATTAATTTCATTTTGAGATTTCCAAAAATCTTCATAGATCAATTTTAATTTATCAATAAATTTACTCAAATCTTTATCGTTATTAAAATTAATTTTATCAAAATTTAAATTCATTAAATTATTTTTTTTGTTAATAAATATTTTGTTCAAAACTCTAATATTTTGATTATTTTTATATACTATCGTTATTATGTGATCATCAATATTATATTTGTCTGTAATTTCTTTGAAATCATAATTTTCTAAATTTTTAAAATTACCTTTAATTAAATTAAAATCCTCAAGATCCTGGGTAGGTAAAATATAATTCAAAAGACTGAATTTTTTATTATTTGAATTCCAATTATTAAATAACTTATTTTCTGAAAACATTGAAACTTGATTTGTATTTTGGTTAACAATAACTGGAATTAGTAAAAAATTTTTTTTTATAGGTAAAGATGGAAATATATTTTTTCTCTCTAATAAATCAAATATATTTTTTTTATTAAAAGAAACATTTAAAGTAAGATAATAAATCTCATCAATAAATTTTTCTTCTTTTATAGAGAAAGTATCGATCATTCTTTTTATTTGTTTAATTGGAGTATCTTTTAATTTTATTTGATCTTTGCTTTGTAAAATTGATAAAATTAGTTCATTAAAAGCCTCTATAAATCCCTGATCTATAATTTCATTTTTATTAAAATTAATTTCAAAAGGTGTTGTTATTTGAATATCTTTGATAGAAAATGTCTTAGCATGAATGTTTTCTGTGGAAAAAAAAATATTTATTAAAGCAAGAAATAAAAAAAAATTATATAAGTTGCTTAATTTAATTAAGTGAAAAATAAATTTCATAAATCATATTAATGAATAAAAAAAAATTTACCTATAAAAAAAGTGGAGTAAATATTAAAGCTGCAGATAAATTTATTAATTTCATATCTACAGTTTCAACAAAAAAAAGGGGCAAAAAAAAGTTTTCTAATATAGGTGGATTTGGCTCAATAACTGCCATACCAAGCAACATCAAACAGCCTAAAATTGTTGCTTGTACGGATGGGGTTGGAACTAAAATTGAAATTGCAAATACTTTAAATAAATTTGATACAATTGGAATTGACTTGGTCGCTATGAGTGTAAATGATCTAATTGTTCAAGGAGCAAAACCATTACTTTTTTTAGATTATGTGTCAATAAACAAAATTGATTTAAGAAAACTTAAATCAATCATTAAAGGAATTGTTAATGGCTGCAAAGAATCTGAATGTGAACTAGTTGGTGGTGAAACTGCTGAAATGCCTGGCACTTATGAAAGAGGGAAATTTGATATCGCAGGTTTTGCCGTTGGAATTGTTGAAAAGAATAAAATTTTAAATAAAAATAGAATAAAAGAAAACAATCTTATACTAGCGGTACCATCCAACGGTTTACACTCTAATGGATACTCACTTGTAAGATATTTAATCAAGAAGAAAAAAATAAATATTAATAAAGACAAGTTTTTAAAATCTGAGCTTTTAAAACCAACAAAAATATATGTTAAAGAAATAATGAATTTAACAAATAAAAATTTAATAAACGGTTGTGCAAATATTACTGGTGGAGGATTATCTGATAATATTAAAAGGGTAATACCAGATAAACTTTCTGCAAATATTAATTTGGATCAAATTAAAACTTCTAAGATATTTAAATGGCTTAAAAAGAATGGAATTTCCAATAAAGAAATGCTTAGAACTTTTAATTGTGGAGTTGGGTTTTGTTTAATTATTGACCGTAAAAATCTAAGTAAAATAAATAAATATTTTTCAAAACAATATAGACCATATGTTATTGGAAAAATTTCTAAGAATAAAAATAAAGTTCAATTAAATGGTTCTTTCGACTGGTTATAATAGAGTTAAAACAGCTGTATTTATTTCTGGTAGAGGAAGTAATTTAATATCTCTAATTAAATTTTCTAAAACTAAAAAATCACCTATAACAATTGATTTTATCATTTCAAATAATTCTAAAGCAAAAGGTTTAGATTATGCAAAAAAATTTAAAATTAAAAAAAAAGTATTAAATTTTAAAAATAAAAATTTAAGTGAAAATAAGTTGCTTTCTATTATTAAAAAAAATAAGATTGAGATGATTTGTCTGGCTGGATTTATGAGAATTTTATCGAAAAATTTTATTGAACAATTTAAAGGAAAAATTTTAAATATACATCCTTCATTACTACCTAAATACAAAGGATTAAATACTCATAAAAGAGTGTTAAACAAAAATGAAAAATACTCGGGATGTTCTGTTCATTTTGTAAATTCTAGACTTGATTCTGGAAAAATTATTTTACAAAAGAAAGTTAAAATTACAAAAAATGAAACTGAAATTTCACTTGCCAAAAAAATCTTAGTTCAAGAAAATAAGCTTTATCCAAAAGCAATATTAAAAATTTTTAATCTTTAAAGAAAAAATCTATCTCAATTTTAGCGTTTTCAACACTATCTGATCCATGTACTGAGTTTTTATCAATAGAAATTCCATATTTTTTCCTAATAGTGCCTTCCACTGCGTCTTTTGGATTTGTAGCGCCCATTAAATTTCTATTACCTAAAACTGCGTCCTTTTTTTCAAGAACCATAACAACAATCGGGCCTGATGAAAGATAGCTGCACAAATCATTATAAAATGGCTTTGTTTCGTGAACTTTATAGAATTTTTCTGCTTCTGATTTTTCAATTTGAATTTTTTTTTCTTTTATTATTGAAAAACCATTGTTTTTAAACATTTCTTTTATTTCATTATCTAAACTTCTTTCTACAGCATCTGGTTTTATAATTGATAATGTTTGCTCAATATTACTCATAATGATCCTCTATTAGTTTGTTTAATAATCTAACTCCGTAGCCTGTAGCGCCACCTGAATTTAAAGCTCCTCCATATTTTGAAAAAGCCATACCAGCTATATCTAAATGTGCCCAAGGTGTTTTCTTTAAAATAAATCTTTGTAAAAATTGAGCAGCAGTTGTAGAACCTGCACCACCAACATAATTTATATTTTGCATATCTGCATTCTTTGAATCTATTAATTTATCAAAATTTTTATTTAGAGGCATCCTCCAAACTTTTTCTTCTACATTTTCACCTGAATCTATTAACTGCTTTGATAACTTATCATCATTAGAAAAAAGACCCGCATATTCAGAGCCTAAAGAAACAATTATTGCTCCAGTTAATGTTGCTAAATCTACTATAAATTTTGGTTTAAATTTTTCTTCTGTATATGTTAAAGCATCTGCTAATACCAATCTTCCCTCTGCATCTGTATTTAAAATTTCAACTGTTTTTCCACTATAAGATTTAACTATGTCGCCAGGTCTTTGTGCATTTCCACCAGGCATATTTTCAACAAGACCAACTACTCCTACTGCATTTATTTTTGCTTTTCTAATTGCTAAACTTTTCATTAACCCAACCACAACTGCTGAGCCAGCCATATCATAAGTCATATCTTCCATAAATTTAGCAGGCTTAAGTGATATTCCTCCCGTATCAAAACAAACTCCCTTCCCAACAAATGCTAACGGTTTAGATTTGTCTTTTAATCCATTCCATTCCATGGTGACTAAATAAGAACCTCTAATACTTCCTTGCCCAACACCAAGTAAAGTGTTCATACCAAGTTTTTTTAATTTTTTTTCGTCGTAAATATTAATCTTTAATCCATCTTTTCTTAACAAATTTAGTCTTTTTGCGTATTCATCTGGATGCAAAATATTTCCGGGTTCTGAAACTAAATCTCTTGTGCAAAAAGTTCCTTCTTCTATAGCTTTGAATTTAATTTGATCCTTGGGTGATGTTTTATTTTTACCAGTTACGATTATAAAAATATTTTTCTTTGTTTTTTTAGTTTTATATTTTTCAAATGTGTAAGATTTTAATTTTAAACCATGAAGAAAATGTCCAACAAGATTTTTAAACTTAATAGATACTGTATCTGAATTTAAATTGTACTTATTTTGCTTTAAATCTTTAAATTGGTCATAAAATTTTGCACCTAAATTTTCCGCATCAGAACTATTGAGGTTTTTATTTAATGATATGAGAATTATTTTTCTTTTTGAGTTTAAATCAAAATTAATTATTTTTTGCTCAAGATTTTTTGTTTTGATAAGATCGGAAATAAATAAATATTCTGAGGAAGAAAGAAATTTTTTGAGACTAGATATATTGAACTTTTCATCAACAAATAAAATAAGATTTGATGTGTTTTTATTTACTAATTTGTTTTTATAGTTAATTTGGATTGCCATAAATTTTAAATACACTCTACACGAGATGGATGCTATATAAGAATAAAAATAGCAGATTTCAATGAAAAAATTATTGTTTAGAAATTTACTTTTTAGCTATATGAGCTTTTTCATAATAGCTCTTTTAAGCTCCAGTATAGTTATTTGGGTTTTTCAAGCAGTCAATTATCTTGATATAATGATAGAAGACGGGCGTGACTATATAATTTACATTAAATATTCTATTTTAAATTTCCCAAAAATTTTTAGTAAACTTTTTCCGTTTGTTCTGTTTTTTAGTTTATTTTATGTGACAATAAAACATGAATTAAACAATGAATTAATAATTTTTTGGAATTTTGGAGTAAGTAAAATTGAAATCATAAATTTCATATTTAAATTTTCAATTTTTTTATTATTAATCCAATTATTGTTAACGTCATTAGTAATTCCTAGGTCACAAGATCTTGCAAGATCTTTTTTAAGAACATCTACGGTAAATTTTTTTGGAAATTTTATAAAACCACAAAGATTTAACGATACTATAAAGGGTGTAACTATTTACAGTGAAAATAAAGATAATGATGGAGGTCTATATAATTTATATTTAAAGAAAGAGTTAAATGAAAATGATTTTCAAATTATTTATGCAAAAAAAGGAGTCTTTAAAGATTATAATGGAACTTCAGTATTAGTTTTATATGAAGGGGAGCAGCTAACAAGTAAAAATAATCAAATAACAAATATAAATTTTTCAAAATCTGATTTTCCTTTACAAAATCTTGAAACAAACACAACAACATATAAAAAAACCCAAGAATTAGAAACTTCTAAATTATTTAAATGTATTCAAGAAATTTATTTCTTAAAGAAAAATATTTCAGAAAATATAGAGAACTGTAAAAAAAAAAATATCGAGAATATATTTAAAGAAGTTTACAAGAGAGTTGTTATTCCGTTTTATATACCTCTATTAACATTAATACCTTTTATTTTATTTTTTTATTCAAAAGAAAATAATATTTATTTTAAATTAAGAATATTAACTTTTGTTATTGGATTATTAATTATAATACTTTCTGAAGCATCAATTAGATTAATATCTAAAATTTTAAGTTTTAATGTTTGGTTTGCCTTTATACCTCTTATATTAATAATTATTTTATATTTAGTTTTTCATATTCAATTTAATTTAAAATTTAAAAACAATTAATGATAAAAGTATATACAAAATTTTTAGTTTTAATTTTCTTAAAATCTTTATTATATGTTTCTATTGTTACATTTAGTTTAGCTATAATATTAAACTTATTGACTGAACTTGATTTTTTTAAAGAATTAAATGTGACAACTCAATTTACTCTTTTTTTATCACTTTTAAATTCGCCTGATTTAGTGTTTGAAATGTTTCCATTTATTTTTTTAATTGCTACACAACTTTTTTTTATTAAACTTTTTGAGAATAAAGAAATAGATGTTTTTAAATACTCGGGTTTAAAAAACTCTAAAATATTATTAATACTTGGAATTGTTTCTTTTATAACTGGCTTATTGATTACATTTCTTTTTTATAATTTTTCATCAAGTTTAAAAAATGTTTATTTAGAATTAAAGTCAAACTACACAAAAGATGGTAAATATCTTGCAGTAATTACTAAAAATGGGCTTTGGATTAAAGACATGATTGGAGACAAAATATTAATGATTAATTCAATTAAAATTGAAGATAACTTCTTAATAGGAAACTTTATAAGTGAATTTGACAATGAATTTAATGTAATAAGAAATATAAAAAGTGATAAAATAGATGTATCAAAAAATGAATGGTTAATTCATGAAGCAAAAGTGTTCAAAAAAAATGAATACAAAATTATAAAAAATCTTAAATTTAGAACAAACTTTAACTTAGAAAGAATACAAACTTTATACTCAAATCTATCCTCATTAAATATTTTGGCACTTATTGAATTGAGACAAAATTATAAAAAATTAAACTATTCAGTAACTGAGATTGATTTACAACTTTTGAAGCTTATATCTTATCCAATTTATTTACTTTTAATGACTATTTTTTCTTCCTTGATAATGTTGAATATTAAAAAAATAAAAAGCACAACATATAAAATATCTTTAGGTTTATTTTTTTCCGTAATTGTATATTATCTAAATAACTTCTCGCAAGTATTAGGTAGTACAGAAAAAATTCCTTTGCTCATTTCTATTTTTATGCCTTTATTTATAATATTAACAATTAACACTTTAATGATTTTTAAAGTAAATGAAAAATAGAATATTTAAAATAATATTAATTTTTATACTGATCGTATATCCATTTAAAACTTTTTCAATTGAAGAATTTAATTTTGATATTACTGAAATTGAAATACTTGAAAATGGAAATATATTTAAAGGAATTAAAAGAGGTTCAGCAACAACAAAAGATGGGATAAGCCTTGATGCAGATGAATTTGAATATAATAAAAAATTAAATATTCTTAAAGCGAAAGGTAATGTTGTTTTAAAAGATGAGGTTAATAATTATTTTATTTCTTCAGAAAATATAATTTATAAAAAAAAAGAAAATATTATTATTACAAGTGGAAAATCAAAAGCGATTGATCAAGAGAATGATTTATTTATTGAGGCTGAAAATTTTGAATATAATAAATTATTAAATAAAATAATTGCTAAAAATAATGTTATTGTTGATGATGTAGAAAATAACAACAAAATTTTTTCTAACAAAATAACATATTTTAAAAATTTAGAAAAATTTATAACTGAAGGAAAAACTAGAGCTTTAATAGATTCAAATTATAATTTTAATTCAGAGGATGTTACTTTCTTTAAAAATAAAAATGAATTAAGTTCAAAAAAAAATACTAAAATATTAAGTAACAACTCACAATTATATAAATTATCAAATTTTCTTTATTTGATTAATGAAAAAGAACTTAGAGGGGAAAATATACTCATAACAACAAATTATAATTTGCCGAATAGTGATAAATTTTATTTTAAAAATGCAATTATCAACCTAAAAAAGAATAATTTTATAGCAAGTGATACACGAATAGAAATACACAATAATATTTTTAATAGAAAAGAAAACGATCCAAGACTTATAGGTATTTCTTCCAATAGCGATGGGAATAAAACTGTTTTAAACAAAGCTATTTTTACAAGTTGTAAAAAAAATGACAAATGTCCTCCCTGGTCAATAAGTGCAGATAAAATTGAACATGATAAGAAAAAAAAACAAATAACTTATAAAAATGCACTTCTAAAAATATACGATAAACCTGTAGTATATTTTCCAAAGTTTTTTCACCCAGACCCAACTGTTGAAAGACAGTCAGGTTTTTTAAAACCAGCAATAAATAATTCTAATGTGCTAGGAAGTTCTTTCACTTTACCTTATTTTTTTGAAATAGGTAGAGATAAAGATTTTACATTCAGACCTACTTGGTTTGATAGTGGTATCTTAATGCTTCAAAATGAATTTCGGCAAGTTAGAAAAAATACTGAAATTTTATTCGATTTTGGTTACGTGAATGGATTTAAATCGTCTTCGAGTAATAAAAAGAAAAACATTAATCATTTATTTCTGAGTTTAAATCATAATTTAGAATTAAATAATTTTATTTCAAGTGATTTAACTTTATCAGTAGAAAAAACTAATAATGATACATACTTAAAATTATTTGAACCACACATTACTAAATCTAATTCTAGACCAGAAAGTTTTAATACTTTAAAAAATAAAATCGAACTTACTTTAAATCACGAAAATTATAATTTTAATTCTGGTATTATATCATACGAAGATTTACAAAAATCTAAAAGTAGTGATAGATATCAATACATATTACCTTACTATAATTTTGATAAAATTTTAAATTACAATTTTATTGATGGTTTTCTAAGTTTTTCATCAACAGGTAATAATGATTTAAGTAATACAAATCAACTTAAGTCAAATATCATCAACGATTTATCTTATAAAAGTAATAATTTTATATCTAAACTCGGCTTAATAAATAATTTAAATTTAGATCTTAAGAATCTTAATTCTATTGGAAAAAATTATGCAGAATATAAATCAAGTCCGCAAAGTGAATTAGAGGGAATTTTTAGTCTAAATACCAGTGTTCCACTTCAAAAAACATCGAGTAATTATAATACCTTTTTAACTCCTAAAGCTTCTTTAAGATTTAATCCTAGTGATATGAAAAATTATTCCTCATCCAATAAGAAAATCAATTCAAGTAATATATTTAATTTGAATAGATTAGGATTAACTGACACTCATGAATCTGGAAGATCATTGACATTAGGAATTGATTATAAAAAAGAAAAAATTCAGACTACAGAAAAAGAAATTGAAAATATAAATAAATATTTTGAATTTAAACTGGCAACTGTACTAAGAGATAAAGAAGAAAATTTTATACCAAAAAGCTCTACATTAAATAGAAAAACTTCTAATATATTTGGATCTATAAATAACAACTTACATAAAAATATAGAAATAAAATATGATTTTGCATTAGATAATGATTTTAATGAATTTGAATATAATAACTTAATAACAAGTCTAAAATTTGGAAATTTTGAAACTACTTTTAATTTTATTGAAGAAAATGGAGAAATGGGAGATAGCAGTGTATTAGATAACTCCTTAGTATACAAAATTGACAATTTTAACTCTGTTAAATTTAATACGAGAAGAAATAGAAAGCTAAATTTAACAGAATATTATGATTTAATTTATGAATATCAAAACGATTGTTTAACAGCTGGCATAAGATATAAAAAAACATATTATGAAGATAGAGATTTAAAACCTTCTGAAAACTTGTTATTTACAATTACATTATTTCCTTTAACAACATATGAATATAGCGCAGATGAATTGGTTTCGAATTAAAATTTTCAAAAAAAACCAAATAGTTTCAATTATTTTACTTTTTTTTCTAGTTTATCCAAATATTAGTTATGCATTAAAAAATAAAGTTCTTTTTAAAATCAATAACGAAATAATTACATCTATAGATTTACTTGAAGAGACAAAATACTTAATTTCAATGAATAATGAATTAGAAAATGCAAATAAAGAAGTAATTTATGAAATTGCTAAAAGATCTTTAATCAAACATAAAATAAAAGAAATAGAGTTAATAAATAGACTCGAGGACTATAAATTAGATGAAAATATTTTAAGTAACATAATATTAGATCAATTTAAAAAGAAAAACATAAGATCTAAAGAGGAACTTGATAAATTTTTTAAAAATAAAAAAATCAATAGAAATCATGTAAATGAAAGAATAAAAACAGAAATATTGTGGAATGAATTAATTTTTGCAAAATATTCAAAACAAATAAAAGTTGATCAAGAAGAAATTAAAAAAGAGTTAAAAAATAAAAAAAAACAAAAAGAATTTTTGCTAAGCGAAATATTATTTAATGTTGAAAAAAATGAAAAAATAAATGAAAAACTAAAAGCAATAGAAGAGTTAATTTTAAAAAAAGGTTTTTCAGAAGCAGCATTAACTTTTAGTGTGTCCGGTTCATCAGATAAGGGTGGTAGATTAGAGTGGATAAAAGAAACATCCTTAAATAAAAAAATAAGATCTGAAATTAATAGCCTCCAAATTGGAAATTATACAAAACCAATTGTAATTCCTGGGGGGTTTTTAATTCTAAAAGTAGACGATATAAAAATTAGTGAAATTGATATTAATATTGATGAATTAATTAATGAGATTTCAAAAAAAAAATTTAATGAGCAGCTTACTCAGTTTTCAACAATTTATTTTAATAAAATTAAAAAAAATATAACCGTATATGAATATTAAGCCTATAATAGTAGTTGCAGGTGAACCAAATAGTATTTTTTTAGAAATTTTTTTTAAATCTCTAAAAAAAATAAAAGTTAAAAAACCTTTAATTCTAATTTCATCTTATAAATTATTAAATTTACAAATGAAAAAATTAAAATTCAAAAAAAAAATTAAAATTTTAGATAAAGATAATTTTTTAAATTATAAAATTAATAATAATTATATAAATTTAATAGATGTAAATTATAATCCGACAAAAGCTTTTGAAAATATTTCACCAAAATCTAACAGGTATATTAACAATTGTTTTAAAATTGCTTTTGAGTTAATTAAAAAAAATAACTTTAAAAGTTTAATTACAGGCCCAATCTCAAAAAAAAATTTTTTGAATAAAAAATACTTAGGCATAACAGAATATATTTCAAAAGAATTTGATGTAAAAAAAAATGCAATGCTAATATTTAATAAAAAGCATTCAGTTTGTCCTTTGACGACACATCTGCCTATTAAATTTGTATCAAAAAAAGTTAGTAAAAAATTAATTAAAGAAAAAGTAGAATTAATTGACAATTTTTATAAAACTAAATTTAAAATTAAACCTAAAATAGGTATTTTGGGTTTAAATCCTCATTGTGAAAGTATAGATAATTTTAATGAAGATGAAAAAATAGTTAAACCAGCAATAAATTTTTTAAAAAAATTTAATTATCAAGTTTCTGGCCCACATTCGGCAGATACAATTTTTTTAAAGGACAATATTAAAAACTTTGATGTGATTATAGGAATGTATCATGATCAAGTACTTTCACCCATGAAAACACTTTTTGAATATGATGCTATAAATATAACTTTAGGCCTACCATTCATTAGAATTTCTCCAGATCATGGTCCAAACGAAAAAATGATAGGTAAAAATAGTTCAAATCCACTTAGCTTGATAAGAGCAATCTCATTTTTGGATAAACATTGATTAAAGCAAAAAAAAGCTTAGGCCAAAATTTTTTAATTGATAAAAATATTTTGGATAAAATTACAAATATAATGCCGATTCAAAACAAAGTTATTCTTGAAGTAGGGCCTGGAACAGGAAATTTAACATCATTTATTCTAAAAAAAAGTCCAAAAAAAATTTATGTAGTAGAGAAAGATAAAAATTTAGCTATTGATCTAGATAACAAATTTAAAGACAAGATAACAACAATTAATAAAGATATCCTTGAAATTGATGAAGAATTATCTTTTGGAAATAATTTATGTGTATTTGGAAATTTACCTTACAATATTTCAACTGAAATATTAAGTAAATGGATAATAAATTTGAAGGATCAATTTTGGTTTAGTTATTTAATTTTAATGTTTCAAAAAGAAGTTGCAGATAGAATAATTGCTGATTTTAATACCTCGGCTTATGGCAGATTGTCTATTTTGAGTAATTGGAAACTTAATATAAAAAAAATATGTGATATCAAACCTGGTTCATTCTCTCCTCAACCAAAAGTAGATAGCACTTTGTTACTATTCACACCTAAAAATAATTTTTTTAAAATAAATAATTCTAAAAATTTAGAATTAGTTACTAGAACTTTTTTTAATCATCGAAGAAAAATGCTGAAAAAACCTTACAATAAATTATTTAACGGAAATCAAACAGTGTTAAATAAACTTAAACTAGATTTAAATTTAAGACCACAGAATTTAAATTTTGACACATATTATAAATTAGCTTTTGAATACGAGAACTTAAGAAGTTAGCTTGTCTACATGACTTCTAATATAATTTAGATCGTAATCTTTTGATCCATTTTTAATCACAGCATCAATTAACTTTGTAATTCTTAAATAACATTCATTTAAGTCATTATTAATCACGACATAATCATAATTAATCCAATGCAATACATCTCTTTCAAATTGTTTCATTCTTTCTTCAGCTATTAATTGGTCACTTACATGTCTTTTAGATAATCTATCAAACAAAACTTCTTTACTAGGTGGGAGTATAAAAAAAGTAATTAGTTTATAATCTAATTTTTTATTCTTTAATTGGTCAGCTCCCTGCCAATCAATGTCAAAAAGTACATTTTTTCCTTTATTTAATTTATCAATCACTGGTGTTCTAGTTGTGCCATAAAAATTTTTAAATACCTTCGCATATTCAAGGAACTCTTCATTTTTAATTAATCTTTTAAATTCTAACTCATCAACAAAAAAATAATCCTCATTTTGATTTTCGTTAGGTCTAGGCTGTCTGGTAGTATGTGATATTGAAATTTCATAATTATCTTTTTCAGATAATTTTTTAACAAGAGTAGTTTTACCCGCTCCAGAAGGAGAAGATAATATTATCATTACCCCATCTTTTTCTGATGGCATTTAAATTTCTAGTTAGCTTTTCCTTCGATAAACTTAACTGCATCACCCACAGTTAGAATTTTCTCAGCTTCACTGTCTGAAATTTCAGATCCAAATTCTTCTTCAAAAGCCATCACTAATTCAACTGTA
>MDSV01186370.1_pt1 | contig 12911 bp, 8 predicted proteins | sample 810851 | NCBI WGS metagenome assembly MDSV01 (sample SAMN05326640, study PRJNA326480) | marine metagenome | isolation source: seawater | place: Atlantic Ocean: North East | collected 2012 | reverse complement strand
AAAATGAATTGGTCTTTTATCAACAGCTAATGCTGCTTCTTTAATTGCCTCTGTATGTGTTGGATGAGCGTGACAAGTTCTGGCTATATCCTCTGAACTAGCTCCAAATTCCATAGCTAATGCCATTTCTGCTATCATGTCCCCACAATGTGGTCCGATAATATGAACGCCTAAAACTCTATCTGTTTTACTATCAGCTAAAATTTTAACAAATCCCTCTGTTTCATTATTAACTTTTGCCCTAGAATTAGCTAGAAAAGGAAACTTACCTACCTTGTATACCTTATTCTCATTTTTAAGTTGTTCTTCGGTTTTGCCAACCGTCGCGACCTCAGGAGATGTGTAAATAACTCCAGGTATAACATCATAATTTACGTGGCCAGCCTGGCCGGCTAATATTTCTGCAACTGCTATACCTTCTTCCTCAGCCTTGTGTGCTAACATTGGTCCCTTAATGACATCTCCGATGGCGTAAATATTATTAACTGTTGTTTGTAATTTATCATTAACTTCGATTCTTCCTTTATTATCTTTCTTTATACCTATTTTTGCAAGATTTAGTCCTTCGGTATAAGGCTTTCTTCCAACGGATACGAGCACTTTATCAAATTCTAAAGACTCTTCTTTTGAATTTTTAATTTCGGTAAAGTTTATAATAACTTTCTCTTTTTTACTAATTACATTATTTACTTTAGAGCCTAATTTAAATTTAATTCCTTGCTTCGTGAGAATTTTTTTAAATTCATTTGAAATCTCTCTATCCATACCTGGAGTTATATAGTCGAGATATTCAATAACTGTAACTTCAGCACCTAAACGTGACCAAACAGATCCCATTTCTAAACCAATATATCCACCTCCAATGACTGCTAATTTGCTTGGTACTTTATTTAGAGAAAGAGCTCCAGTAGATGAAATAACATTTTTCTCATTAATTTCTATTCCTGGTAATGAAGCAACTTCTGAGCCAGTTGCAATCACTATATTTTTTGCTTTGTAGCTAGTTTTTTTATTGTTTTCATAAACTACAATATCATTTTTGGAAAAGAGAACTCCTTTACCTTTAATATATGTTACTTTATTTTTTTTAAATAAAAACTCAACTCCTTTAGTCAATATTTGAACTGATTTATTTTTATTTAACATCATTTTCTCAATATTTAACTTCACGCTATCAAATTCAATTCCTTGCTGATTAAAATCTTTTTTTGCTTTATTAAAATTCTCTGATAAGTTTAAGAGGCTTTTCGATGGTATGCATCCAACATTTAAACATGTTCCTCCTAAAGTCCCTCTAGACTCTACACATGCGGTCTTTAAACCAAGTTGTGCTGCTCTAATAGCACATACATATCCACCAGGTCCTCCACCAATAACAACTAAATCGAATTCTTGCATATTATATATTTAAAAATAATCTTTTAGGTTGTTCTAATGACTCCTTTATAATTTTTAAAAATGAAACAGCTTCTTTGCCATCAATTATTCTATGATCATATGATAACGCTAAATACATAACTGGTCTTACTTCAATATTATCATTCACAACTATTGGTCTTTTGACAATGTTATGCATACCTAAAACAGCAGACTGAGGTGGATTCAGAATAGGAGTTGATAACATTGAGCCATAGATTCCTCCATTAGTAATTGTAAAAGTACCGCCTTGCAAATCTTCAATAGTTATTTTCCCCTCTTTTGCTTTTTGTCCTAATGAAGCAATATTCTTTTCAATATCAGCAAATGACATTTCATCTGTCCCTCTGAGAACTGGCACAACTAAACCTCTGTCTGTTCCAACTGCAATACTGATATTATAGTAGTTTTTATAAATTATCTCTTCACCTTGAATTTCTGCGTTAATCGCAGGATAGTTCTTCAACCCAATTACACAAGCTTTAGTAAAAAAAGACATGAATCCAAGTTTAACGCCATATTTTTTTTGAAATTCCTCTTTATGTTGATTTCTCATTGATATTACTTCGCTCATATCTACCTCGTTAAAAGTAGTCAGCATTGCAGCATTTTCTTGGGCTTCTTTTAATCTTTTAGCTATCGTTAGTCTAAGTCTCGTCATTTTAACTCTTTCCTCTGGACCGTGTTTTATCTTTCTTTCAGATGGAGAAGGTTTATGACCCATTAAACTCATTATGTCTTCTTTTAAAATTATTCCGTTTTTACCAGTACCTCGAATTGATTCTAAATCTATCTTAGCCTCGCTCGCCATTTTTCTTGCAGCAGGAGAAATTTTGGTTTTTTCATCAGACGTGGAAGTTGTTTGTAATGAGCTTTTATCTTCATGTATTTCTTCTAATATTAATGTTTCGTCTTCAATTTTTTCATCGTGAAGCTCGAGTACTGGTTCTTCTTTTTTAAATAATTTTTGGTTTTTAATTGACAAATTTTTTTCTTTACCTTTTTCATACAAGCTTGGTTTTTGTTTTTTTTCTTTAGCTGGAGGATTATAATCTTTGATTTCTTTAACTTTAGGTGTGCTTTGAGCTTTGCTATCACTAATGGTCCCTAACAGTGCACCCACATTTACTGTTTCACCTTCTTTAACTTTTATGCTTCCCAAAACACCACTTGAAGGAGAGGGAACTTCTACATTAACTTTATCAGTTTCTAACTCAACTATTGGCTCATCTGCAGAAACTTTGTCTCCCTGCGATTTTAGCCATTTTGAAACTGTGGCCTCTGTAACTGACTCACCTAAGGTTGGAACTGTAATTTTTTCTTCCATTAATGTTTAAATATCTTTTCTAATATTTCTTTTTGTTGTGCAAGATGTTTGTTGGTATTTCCAGTCGCAGTTGATGAAGATGCCATTCTACCTACATATTTAATATAAATATTCTTGAAATTAATCATTTCAAGAGTTCTATCAATATAATTTCGTACAGTATTCCACGCTCCCATATTTTTTGGTTCTTCTTGACACCATATAAAATCTGCTTTTGTGTACCTTTTAAGTATATTGGCTAATGTTTTTACAGGAAATGGGTATAGTTGTTCTAAGCGAATAACCGCAGTAGAATCATTTTTATATCTTTCTCTTGCCTCCACCAAATCATAATAAATTTTTCCTGAACACATTACAACTTTTTTGATTTTATTATTTTTTTTTAATTTAATTAATTTTTTTTCAAAATTATAAGCATCATCTTCTAACACCCTATGAAATGAGCTTTTAGTAACAAATTCTGAAATATTCGAAATACATCGTTTGTGCCTCAATAAAGATTTTGGAGTCATTATTATTAATGGCTTTCTAAATTCTCTATGCATTTGTCTTCTTAAAACATGAAAATAATTTGATGGTGTAGTACAGTTTACAACTTGTAAATTATCACGTGCACATAATTGTAGAAACCTTTCTAATCTTGCTGAAGAATGTTCAGGCCCTTGTCCTTCATAACCATGTGGTAACAACATTACTAAGCCGCTAGCTCTTCCCCACTTAGACTCTGAAGATGTAATAAACTGATCTATGATAACTTGTGCGCCATTAGCAAAATCTCCAAACTGTGCTTCCCACAATACTAGAGTTTCAGGCTCAGACAAAGAATAGCCAAACTCGAATCCCAATACTGCTAGCTCCGATAATAAACTATCTATGACCTCAAATTTTTTTTGACCTTTTTCGATGTTATTTACGGGTATGTATCTGTCATGATTTTCTTGATTTCTTAAAAAAGCATGCCTTTGACTGAATGTTCCCCTTCCAGAGTCTTGGCCAGATAATCTTACCGGAAATCCTTCTGTTAATAATGTACTAATAGCCAAGCTTTCAGCTGAAGACCAATCTATTTTACCTGATGAAAACATTTGATTTCTTAATTCGAATACTTTCTTTAATGTTTTGTGAGTACTAAAATTTTCTGGTAGACAAAATATCTTTTTTCCTATTTTAGTTAATTTTTCTTTATTTACACCGCTTGCACCTCTCTTATCTTTTCCTAAACCCGGTTTAAATCTTGACCAAGCACCATCGAACCACTTTAATTCAGATTTATAATTCTTTGAAGAAATGTATTCTTTTTCAAGATAATTTTTAAATTCTGATTTTTGACTTTGTAACTTGTCAATAGAAGTAAGTCCTTCGTTACTTAACTTTTTTCCATATAAAGTAAGAGTAGAAGGATGTGTCTTAATTTTTTTGTACATAATCGGTTGAGTAAAAGATGGTTCGTCACCTTCGTTATGGCCAAATCGTCTATAACAAACTATATCGATCACAACGTCACGATTAAATTTTTGTCTGAACTCAGTTGCAATTTTTGCGCAATGCACGACCGCCTCTGGGTCATCTCCATTTACATGAAATATTGGAGCCTGAGCAATTTTTGCAACATCAGATGGATAAGGTGACGAACGTGCAAATCTTGGCGCAGTCGTAAAACCTATCTGATTATTTACAATTACATGAATAGTGCCTCCAATATTATGGCCGGGTAAGCCAGACATTGCAAAACATTCTGCGACAATACCTTGGCCAGCAAAGGCGGCATCTCCATGCATGAGAACTGGTATTACTTTTTTTCTGTCTTTATCTTGATGAAAAAATTGTTTTGCTCTTACTTGACCTAGGACAACAGGGTTTACTGCCTCCAAATGAGAGGGGTTATCTGTCAAACTAATATGTACTGAATTTCCGTCAAATTCTCTGTTTGATGAGGCGCCTAAATGATATTTGACATCACCACCAAAATCCTTGCTTGCTCTTACAGATTTTCCAAAAAATTCAGAGAATATTGCCTTAAAAGGTTTACCCATTACGTTAGCAAGCACATTTAATCTTCCTCTATGTGGCATACCAATTTTAATTTCTTTAGCTCCAAGACTACCGCCTCTTTTAATAATTTGCTCTAAAGCTGGAATAAGAGATTCTCCTCCATCTAGACCAAATCTTTTAGTCCCAACAAATTTTACGTGCAAGTATTTTTCAAAGCCTTCCGCTTGTACAATTTTATTAAGGATTGCTTTTTTTCCATTTTCCGTAAATGAAATATTTTTTTCTGGACCCTCAATTCTATTTCTTATCCAAGTTTTTTCTTCTGGGTCTCCCATGTGCATAAATTCATAACCAATTGTTGAACAATAAGTCTTTTTAAGTATAGAAAGAATTTGTGAAAGGTTACTATACTGAAGTCCTAAAACTCCGTCTAAAAATATTTTTCTGTTAAAGTCTTTTTTTTTAAATCCATAAGTTTCTGGTTTTAGTTCTGGATGCTCATCTTTTTTTTGTATTGATAAGGGATCTAAATTTGCAATTAAGTGTCCTCTAATTCGGTAAGCTCTGATTAACATAATTGCTCTTACGGAGTCTTTCGAGGTCTCTTTAAATGAATTATGTTCAACTTCTGAAGAATCTTTTTTAATTTTGTTTATTTTTAAATTTAAGTTCTTTATTTTCTTATCTGGTGACCAACTAGGCCCGTTTAAATCATTTAAAACTAATTTTTCATCCTCACTTAAACCATCAAAAAAAAATTTCCAGCCCTCTGGTAAAGACTCAGGCTCAGTTAAATAATCGGAGTAAAATTGATTAATAAATTCTGAATTAATTCCAGATAAAAAAGACGTTTTTTTATAAGTTGTGTTGTTATCTGATGAGGACATTAATAATTTATTCTAACATAAATAAGAAAAAATCAACTATTTAGTTTGTCAAATAGTGTTTTTCCTATGTCAGCAGGTGACTTAGATATTGTAATTCCTGCAGATTTCATGATTTCGATTTTATCCTCTGCCCCGCCTTTGCCTCCAGATATAATGGCGCCAGCATGCCCCATTCTTCTTCCTTTAGGAGCGGTCAATCCAGCAATAAATCCCACTGTTGGTTTCTTAACTTTTTCCTTTTTCATAAATTCTGCCGCTTCTTCTTCGGCTGTACCACCAATTTCTCCAATCATTATTATCGATTTTGTTTCCTCATCTTTTAAAAATAATTCTAAACAATCTATGAAATTTGTACCATTTATAGGATCGCCACCAATACCAATGCAAGTAGATTGACCCATACCGTTAAATGTGGTTTGTGCGACAGCTTCATAGGTAAGAGTTCCTGATCTTGATACAATTCCCACTGAACCTTTTTTATGAATATTTCCTGGCATAATACCAATTTTACATTCATCAGGTGTAATAATTCCTGGGCAATTAGGTCCTATCAATCTGGACTTACTTTTTTTTAATATTTTTTTAACTTTAAGCATATCCAAAACTGGTATTCCTTCTGTGATACACACAATTAGTTCTATTTTTGCCTCAATAGCTTCGATAATTGCAGCAGCTGCATATTGTGGAGGAACATAAATCATAGTTGCATTTGCGGAGGTTTGATCTTTAGCCTCCTGAACAGTGTTGAATACCGGAAGATTTAAATGTTTTTGACCTCCTTTTTTGGGGGTAACCCCTCCAACTAATTGTGTGCCGTATTTTAAAGCTTGCTCTGAATGAAAGGTTCCATGCTTGCCTGTAAACCCCTGACAAATTACTTTTGTTTTACTATTAATTAAAACAGACATTTATTTTATAGCCTCAACAATTTTTTTTGCCGCGTCATTTAAGTCAGAAGCAGACAAAATTTTTAGATTTGATTTATCCAATATATCTTTTCCTTTTTTAAAATTCGTTCCTGCCAATCTCACTACGAGAGGAATAGATAACTTTACTTGTTTTACAGCATCGACAACTCCTTGAGCAAGAACATCGCAACGCATAATTCCTCCAAAAATATTTATCAAAATTCCTTTTACATTTTTATCTGCTAATATGAGTTTAAAGGCTGCTGTTACTTTTTCTTTACTTGCTCCACCACCAACATCTAAAAAATTTGCTGGCTCTTTGCCATATAATTTAATGATATCCATTGTTGCCATGGCTAATCCAGCTCCATTTACCATGCACCCAATGGAACCATTTAATTTTATGTATGCTAAATCGTACTTACTTGCCTCTATTTCAGCTGGTTCTTCTTCATTCAGATCCCTAAGTTTTGAAATTTCTGGCCTTCTATAAATAGCATTGTCATCGAAATTCATTTTTGCATCTAAGCAAATAATCTTATCTTTTTTTGTAATAATAAGAGGATTAATTTCTATTAGGCTACAATCTTTTTCTATTAAAATTTTATATAACGACCTAATTAAATTTTGAGCAGTAGTCTCTTGATCACCTATAAAATTGAATATAGAAATAATTTTTTTTATTTCTTCATCACTTGGACCTTCATCTTTTAAGTCAATTTTGTTTGTGATTATTTTATCAGGTTGTTCATGTGCAACTTTTTCAATATCCATTCCTCCTTCTAAACTACTTATAAAAGCAATTTTTGAAGTTTCTCTATCGACTAAACATGATAGATAAAATTCTTTTTTAATATCTGAAGCTTCTTCAATATATAACCTCTTTACCTTTTTTCCTTTGGGACCTGTCTGATGGGTAATTAAAACTTTTCCCATCATATTCACAGCCTCTTTCTCTAGGTTTTGAATATCAGAAATTAATTTTACTCCACCAGCTTTTCCTCTACCCCCAGCGTGAATTTGAGCTTTTAAAACATATTTTTCTTTTTTTAATTTTGAAATTTTCTCTTTAATTTCCTCTTTTGATAAAATAACTATACCTTGTGATACTGGAATTCCGAATTCTCTTAAAATTTCTTTAGCTTGATGTTCGTGAATGTTCATTTTAATATTTTACAAGATCTAATATCATGTTTTGTTAAAATTTCATTTATTAATTCTGTTTTTCTGCAACTTTGAGTAAAAATTTTAATAAAGACATCATTTTTATTAACAATGGTTGAATAAACTACTTCTATCCCTTTTTTTTGTGTCAAATTTTCTATAAATTTTAAATAGTTTAAATAATATTTGTTTTCAAATGACGGGTTACTAGCATCACCGAGACTTGGCCATCTTGTAGGACTGTTCAAATCTTTTTGTAATATAGATGATAAAAAAAGATAGTCTGTGTAAAGCATAACTTTTGTAGTTTCATCCTTTTTAATTATTTCAATAGAATCTTTTATGAGCTTAATTTCTTTCTCTGGATTTAAAGGATAAGTACTAGTAATCCATTTTAACCCTTTTAAACTTATATCAATGGACTTACTATCAATAGCTTTTTCTAAATTTATATTTTCTAAGTTTAACATTTTTCTATGTTCATTAAATCTAAGATGATATTTAACCGTTGAAAATAAAGTTAAACCAATTAAAAAAAGGCTGACAAGAGCGTACTTCTTCTGTTTTAAGAAATTTATATGCATAAAACCAGCAATTAAAGGAATTAAGAAAAAAATAAAAATAAAATTTTTTGTTAATAGTTGGTGAAAAATTAAAGTAAACGTTAATAGTAAAAGAAGAATATTAATTATAAATTTATTATATTCAATTTTTTCTTTTTTATTCAAACACTGTAAAAAGATATTTATTATAACAAAAAATAAAACAAGATATAAAATTTTGAAATTAGATAATGTATTATTAATTGTAAAATTATATTTTTCGAGTCTCGAAGCGCCTATTGTTTGAGGAAATAGAAAATACTGTTCAAAAACATCATAAAAATTAATATCAAATGTAATTATAAATGTAATTGCAAATACAGTGCACGATAAAGAACTTATAAAAAATATTTTTATTAAATAAAGATTTTTTGAAAAATAAAGATAAATTATGAAAACAATTAAAAATACACTTAATAAATAAGTTGCAGGAGTTTGTTTTGAAAAAAAAGCTATAAAAAATAGTACTGGAATTAAAAACCATAAATTTTTTTCAGGTTGCTTTATTAAATAAAAAAAAAGAAGAATTGCTGAGACAGAAAAAAAAGCTGAATAATGATCTGTAAATGGTACTCCCATAGAAGGGTTTGCAAGCAATGCGAAACTTAAAGTATAAAATAAATTAAGGAATCTGTTTAAATTATATTCTAAAAAAACTTTGTATAACAATAAAGATAGAGCAACGTTAATGATTGAGCCGTTTAGAATATAACTTTTCCAACTAATTCCAAAAGTATAAAATAAGAATGCTTGAAAATAATCAATTATAGGTCCACTCACTGTCCAGTAATCTTTAAACGGAACAGAGCCTTGTAAAATTCTAAATCCTGTATCGTAATACGCAAAAGTGTCCTGTGCTAGGACTCCAATGCTTCCATAAAATTTGTTTATAGAAAAGGAAAAAAGTATAATAATAAATACATCTACAATTTTTGTTGAAGGAAAATGCTTAATCATTTTTTTTTAAAAAAACTATATCAGACAAATTATGTCCATCAACTATTTGACTTCCTTTTTCAAAATTATATTCTTTTATATTATCAAATAAAAACTGACTGTCAGAATTAGTAAGAAATTTTGAGTCAAAATTAATCTTATTCTTGATGTTTTTAAGTATTTTTAATGGAGTTAAAGATTCGTTTGTAGGGTTTAAATTCTTATATAATTTAAACTGATCTATATCTTCAATAACATAGTAGCCACCATCTTTTAATTTTTTAAAAAAGATTGGCAAAGTTAATAATATATCTTTGACGTTATGACTTGCATCATCAATTATCACATCAAATTTAACGTCCAAATAATTAGCTAAATTATTTAAGATAATTTTTGATGATACATCAACATACAACTCTTGTAATCTACGAGATGTAAATTTCATTTGAAAAGGATTAATATTTGCGCCGTATAAATTTGACTCAGGAAAATAATAAAAAAAACTCGCTAAAGCTCGTCCTTCGTGAGAACCTAATTCCAAAATATTAATTTTTTCTTTTTTAAAATTTGATAAGTACTTTTCGTAAAAGATTGAATATTTATGCGTATAAACTTTTTTGCCATTCCAAATACATGTCGATCCTTTATCACAATTAAATTCTTTAAAGAGGCTATCTAATTCATAAGAGTAAAATGAATCTTCAGATTTATAATCCAAATTAGTTATTTCTGAAGAAAATTTCTTTTTAAAATAGTTAGAAGCATATTTGTAAATCGTACCAACTATTTTTCTTACACATGAAAAATATCTTTTTTTAACATAGGCATTAAGTAAAATATTCTTATATGAGAACCAAAAATTTTTTAAATACATAGACTGTATTCTATTTTATAAAGAATTATCTATTTTTTGTGCTGATTTAAATAATTCTTCAACTGATTTTATTGAGTTGTTAAATTCTTTTTTTTCTTCTTCGCTAAGTGCTATTTCAACAACTTTCTCAACTCCATTTTTACCAATTATTACTGGAACACCTGCATACAAATCTTTAAATCCGAATTCACCATTTAAATATGCAGCACATGGTAATTGTTTTTTTTGATCTTTCAAATAACTCTCTGCCATTTGCACGCCTGAGGCTGCGGGTGCATAAAAAGCAGAACCTTTTTTAAGATATTTTACTATCTCTGCGCCTCCTTTTTTTGTTCTTTCAATTATTTGATTTAATTTTTCTTTTTTTATTTTCCCTTCTTTAACCAATGCTTCAATTTTTTTACCATCTATTTCAGTTGAACCCAGCATGGCTACCATACTATCACCGTGTCCACCTAGAACGAAAGATTTAATTTTTTGAACAGGAACATTTAATTCTTGTGATAAAAAATAAATAAACCTTGAAGAATCCAAAATACCTGCCATGCCAACTATTTTATTTTTAGGCAGACCTGAGTATTTTTGTAAAGCCATAACAATTACGTCTAAGGGATTTGTTATACATATTACAAAGGCGTTCGGTGAGGTCTCTTTAATACCATCTGCTACTTGTTTTATAATCTTTAAATTTATTTCTAACAAATCATCTCTTGTCATACCTGGTTTTCTAGGCACGCCGGCAGTAATGATGATAACGTCAGAGTTTCTAGTATCTTCATAATTGTTTGTTCCTGATATATTAATGTTGAATTCGTCAACTGGAGAAGATTGAGATATGTCTAGTGCTTTACCTTTAGCAATTCCCTCGTCCACATCAAACATAACAATGTCACCCAATTCTTTTAATGCTATTAAATGAGCTAAAGTTCCACCAATTTGTCCTGCTCCTATTAAAGTGATCTTTCTTTTCAATTATTCCTCCATTATTATTTCATCGTAGGCATAACAAATTCTGGGTCCGTTCTAAGACCAGATGGCCACCTAGACGTGATCGTTTTTAATTTTGTATAAAATCTTACCCCTTCTGGTCCATGCATATGCTGATCTCCAAACAGTGACCTTTTCCAACCACCAAAACTATGAAAAGCCATTGGAACAGGGATTGGAATATTTATACCCACCATACCTATTTTTGTTTTATTAGCAAATGTTCTGCCGGTATCTCCGTCCCTGGTGAAAATACTCGCACCGTTGCCAAATTCATGATCGTTCACTAAGTCTAATGCCTCATTAAAGTTTTTTGCCCTTACAACAGATAAAACTGGACCAAATATTTCTTCTTTGTATATCCTCATATTTTTTGTAACGTGATCAAATAAACATCCACCAATAAAAAAACCATCTTCATACCCTTGAAGCTTTAAATTTCTACCATCAACGACAAGCTTTGCACCTTCTTTTTCTCCTATATCAACATACGCTTTAACTTTTTTTAAATGTTCTTTGGTTACTAAAGGACCCATTTCAGATTTTTTATCCAAACCTGGACCAACTTTTAAAGCTTCAACTTTCTTAATTAAATTTTTAACCAACTGGTCTCCGATATTCCCAACTGCAACTGCCACAGACTGCGCCATACACCTTTCTCCGGCTGATCCGTAGGCAGCTCCCATCAATCCATTAACCGCCTGATCTAAATCACAATCTGGCATTACAATACAGTGATTTTTAGCTCCTCCTAAAGCCTGAACTCTTTTTTCGTTTTTTGCACAGTTTTCGTAAATATATTTTGCGACTGGTGTAGATCCTACAAAACTCATAGCAGCCACATCTTTATGTTCAATTAGCGCATCTACAGAATCTTTATCCCCATTAACAATATTAAAAACTCCGTTCGGTAGCCCAGCCTCACTTAAAAGTTCTGCTAATCTCATAGAACACGATGGATCTTTTTCTGAAGGTTTTAATATAAAAGTATTTCCACAAGCTATAGCCATTGGAAACATCCACATAGGGACCATAGCTGGAAAATTAAATGGTGTAATTCCCGCACATACCCCTAACGGTTGTCTTAGTGACCAGCTATCAACGTTTGAACCAACATTTTCTGTAAATTCTCCTTTGAGCAATTGTGGTATACCACATGCGTATTCAACTACTTCTAATCCTCTTGTTAATGATCCTCTTGCGTCTTCATAAACTTTACCGTGTTCAGAAACAATAATTTTTGTAAGCTCATCAGAATTTTTCTCTATAAGTTCTTTAAACTTAAACATAATCCTAGCTCTTTGAAGAGGAGGAGTGATAGACCATGATAAAAAAGCTTTTTTTGCACTTTCAACTGCATGATTTACATCTGCAGCTATAGCAAGTTTGACCTCTGAAGTTTGTTCTCCAGTGGCAGGGTTAAAAATTTTTCCTTTTCTTTTAGAACTTCCTGAGAATACTTTGCCGTCAATAAAATGTTCGATTACATCCATGAAGATATTGATTAAATAAGCTTTTAGCTTGTTGCAAGCATTTTTTTTATTGAACCAATAGCTTTTGCTGGATTTAGACCTTTAGGGCAAGAATTGGTGCAATTCATTATAGTGTGACATCTGTAAAGTTTAAGTTCATCAGCAACTTTTTTTAGTCTTTCTTTTTTATCTGCATCTCTACTATCATTTATCCACCTATAAGCCTGTAATAAAACAGCCGGACCTAAGTACTTATCTCCATTCCACCAATAACTTGGGCAAGAAGTGGAACAGCATGCGCATAGTATACACTCATAATAACCATCTAATTTTTCTCTATCCTTTT
>MDSV01169169.1_pt1 | contig 12911 bp, 9 predicted proteins | sample 810851 | NCBI WGS metagenome assembly MDSV01 (sample SAMN05326640, study PRJNA326480) | marine metagenome | isolation source: seawater | place: Atlantic Ocean: North East | collected 2012 | reverse complement strand
CTGGGTGGTGGCGTGGTCGGGGATATGACCGGTTTTGCCGCCGCTTGCTTTTTACGTGGCGCAGATTTTTTGCAGGTGCCTACGACACTGCTCGCGCAGGTTGATTCATCGGTCGGCGGTAAAACCGGTGTAAACCATGCAATGGGTAAAAACCTGATCGGCGCCTTCCATCAACCTCGACGGGTGATGATTGATCTCGACACGCTACTGACACTGCCGGAGCGAGAATATGCAGCCGGTCTCGCCGAAGTTGTGAAATACGGCCTGATTAGTGATGGTGCGTTTTTTGACTGGTTGGTACTGAATCGGGACTCGCTGAAGCATCGCGAGATGCAGAAAGTCGCCATGGCCGTTAAACGAAGCTGCGAGATTAAAGCGGCCATTGTCGCTGCAGATGAACGCGAAGCTGGCGTGCGTGCCCACTTGAACTTTGGCCACACCTTTGGTCATGCTATTGAGCGCACTCAGGGTTATGGCGACTGGTTGCATGGAGAGGCGGTGGCAGCCGGAATGGTAATGGCGGCCAAGATATCGGCTCAACGCGGTGACTTGGCGCCGGCGATCGTTCAGCAGCTGGTTGAATTTAACCAGGCAGTCGGTTTACCTACTGATCCGCCGGTTGGTCAGACGGTCGCCGGTTTCATCGAAGCGATGTCCAGTGATAAAAAAGTGTCTGCCGGTAAAATTCGCTATATTTTACTGCGTGGGCTGGGTACTCCTTGGATTACAGATGGTGTAACGGTAGACGATATTGCGCGCGTGATCGCGGCTTGATCGCCGAATTTACCGCTAATTGAGTGCCCTCTGTTGGGTGTGTACACTACGTCCCCCTTGTATTTTAGGCCCGTAAAGGGCGGTGTCGCTGGTCTCGAGCGCCGGCGCAATAGCGAAACGTGTTATGAGTCATCATGCTAAAGCGGATGCCGCACCAGAGCAGGCGGCAGTCTCGCGCGGTCTTTACCGCCCCGAAGAGTTCCGGGATAACTGTGGATTCGGTCTGATTGCCCATGTGCAGGGCGAGGCCAGTCATCGCCTGTTACAAACCGCTATTGAATCTCTGACGTGTATGACCCATCGCGGCGGTATTGCAGCTGATGGCCGGACCGGAGACGGATGTGGTTTGCTGATGCAAATGCCCGATGCCTTCATGCGCAACGAGGCATTAGCGACTTTCGGTGCCGAACTCGGCGAGCACTATGCCGTGGGCATGGTCTTTCTTAGCCAGGATGGCGGGCGCCAGCAGATGGCCCGCAAGACGATGGAGACGGCGCTGGAATCAGAGGGCCTTGCCGTATATGGCTGGCGTGAAGTTCCGATTGATACCGGTGTCTGTGGTGAAATTGCGCTGGATCAATTGCCGCGCATAGAGCAGATTTTCGTCAATGCAGATGGCGTTGACCACGATCATTGCCTGGGTAAACTTTTTATCGCCCGCCGAAGAACTGAAATGGCGCTCCAAGCGGACCCCGATTTCTATATATGTAGCCTTTCCGACCGGGTGATCTCTTATAAGGGGCTGGTGATGCCGGCGGACTTGGCGCGCTTTTACCCGGATCTCCATAACCAGGCACTCACGACCGCAATCTGTGTCTTTCATCAGCGTTTTTCTACCAACACCTTACCTCGCTGGCCGCTCGCACAACCCTTTCGAATGTTGGCGCATAACGGTGAAATCAACACTATTGAGGGTAATCGGAGCTGGTCCCGGGCGAGGACCTCCAAGTTGGATTCGCCGCTTTTACCCGGTTTGCAAGATTTAGTGCCCCTGATCAATACAGAGGGCTCGGATTCCTCAAGTCTCGACAATATGTTGGAGCTTCTCACTACCGGTGGTGTCGAGTTGCCCCGTGCATTACGCATGCTTATCCCGCCGGCGTGGCAAAATATTGAAGGCATCGACCCTGATCTCAAGGCTTTCTACCAGTACAACGCGATGCACATGGAGCCTTGGGACGGGCCCGCAGGTATCGTGCTCACCGATGGTCGATATGCCTGTTGCCTACTGGATCGCAATGGCTTGAGGCCGGCGAGATGGGTCACCACTGATGATGGTTTTATCACGCTGGCTTCGGAAATTGGCACACACGGATATCAGCCAGAGGCAGTGATTGCTAAAGGCCGGGTCGGTCCCGGACAGATATTGGTGGTCGATACACTTGAGGGCAAAGTTTTGCATACTCGGGATATCGACGAATTACTCAAAAGTCGCCAGCCTTACAAACAGTGGCTCCGCCAGAATGCCCGCCTGATTGAGGGTAGTTTTGTCGGTGAGTCGGTAGCGGCTATCTCGGGTGCCGAACTCGATGTTTATCAGAAAATGTTTCAGGTCAGTTTTGAGGAGCGGGATCAGGTGCTTCGGCCCCTGGCTGAGTCAGGCAATGAGGCCGTGGGGTCGATGGGTGACGACACACCGATGGCGGTGCTCTCGCGCCAAGAGCGCTCACTCTATGATTACTTCCGCCAAAAATTTGCTCAGGTGACCAACCCCCCGATTGATCCGCTGCGCGAATCGATTGTGATGTCGCTAGAGGTGGACCTGGGCCCAGAGCGCAACGTTTTTATCGAGTCTGAGGAGCACGCGCGGCGTATTAGTCTGACCTCACCGGTGCTATCTCAAGCCAAGTTTCAAACGATTCTGGCGCTGGATGAAGAGGGTTTTCGGAGCGTCGTCATCGACGTGACCTATGACCCTTCTGAGCGCAATTTGCGTGAAGCATTGGAGGCGGTTTGTAGCAGCGTCGAAGCCGCAATTCGTGAGGGCGGAAAAACTATTATCCTCTCCGATCGAGGGATCGGCGCGGCCCGCGTGCCTCTGCACAGTCTTTTGGCGACAGGCGCAGTACATCATCATCTGATACGCAGTGGTTTGAGAGCCGAGTGCAACTTGATCGTCGAGTCAGGTAGCGCGAGAGACTCGCATCATGTTGCCTGTCTGCTGGGTTTCGGTGCGACGGCTGTCTACCCCTACCTCGCCTACAGCGTGATTGAGGACCTGTTTAATCGTGGCGAGTTGCTGGGCGACCCCCATCTTTGTCAGAAGAATTTCCGCAAAGGCATTAACAAGGGTCTTCTGAAGATTATGTCCAAAATGGGGATCTCTGCGGTGAACTCCTATCGGGGGGCGCAATTATTTGAGGCAGTGGGCCTAGATGCCGAACTTGTCAGCGTGGCCTTTACGGGCGTGACTTCGCGCGTCGGTGGATTATCTCTCGATCAGTTGGAGAAAGATCAGTGGCAAGTCACGAGCCGGGCGCGATCGCGTCGCAAAACCATCGATCAGGGTGGGCTGTTGAAGTATGTGCACGGGGGCGAGTACCACGCGTATAACCCTGATGTGGTGATGAGTCTTCAGGCGGCTGTGACCAGCGGCGATTATGGCGACTACCTGCGCTACGCGTCGTATTGTAACGAGCGACCCGTTGCCGCACTGCGTGACCTGCTGGCATTGAAGTTTTCTGACGCACCATTACCGCTTGATCAGGTGGAACCGGTTGAAGACATTTTACGCCGCTTCGATTCTGCGGGGATGTCACTGGGAGCGCTGTCGCCTGAGGCCCATGAGGCGTTAGCTATGGGTATGAACCAGATTGGCGCTCGCTCCAACAGTGGTGAAGGCGGTGAGGATCCTGACCGGTATGGCACCAATCGTGTCTCCAAGATCAAGCAGATCGCGTCTGGTCGCTTTGGCGTCACACCACACTACTTGGTTAATGCTGAAGTCTTGCAGATTAAAGTGGCGCAAGGTGCCAAACCCGGAGAGGGCGGGCAGTTGCCTGGCGGCAAGGTTAACGATCTGATCGCGCGACTCAGGTATTCGGTGCCAGGTGTCACGCTGATTTCTCCTCCGCCTCATCACGATATTTACTCTATCGAGGATTTGGCGCAGCTGATTTTCGACCTCAAGCAGGTAAACCCTGATGCCCTGGTATCGGTAAAGCTGGTTTCCGAGCCCGGCGTAGGCACGATAGCGGCAGGCGTGACCAAGGCTTACGCCGATCTCATTACCATTTCCGGGTATGACGGCGGTACGGCCGCTAGCCCACTGACATCGATTCGTCACGCAGGCTCCCCCTGGGAGCTGGGGATTGCCGAAGTTCAGCAAACCCTGCGGGGTAATCGTCTCAGAGGCAAAGTGAGACTCCAGGCAGATGGTGGAATGAAGACCGGCCTCGATGTGGTGAAGGCTGCTATTTTGGGTGCAGAAAGTTTTGGTTTTGGAACTGCGCCGATGGTGGCGATGGGCTGCAAGTATCTACGTATTTGTCATCTCAATAATTGTGCGACCGGTGTGGCGACACAAAACGCAACTCTGCGTCAGACACATTTTGTGGGTGACGTCGAACGTGTCGTTAATTTCTTCACTTTCGTGGCCAACGAGACGCGGGAGTGGCTTGCCAAACTAGGTGTCGCCAAGCTTGAGGATTTGATTGGACGGGTCGATTTACTGGAACGGCTACCTGGGGAAACCGCCAAGCAGCAAAGCCTCGATCTTGATCCCATCCTCTGGATTGATGAAGACGCTGCGGATCAGCCTCAGTTCTGTCAGGTCAGCAGTAATGATCCATTCGACACAGCTGATAAGGCTAATCAGATGGTCGCAGACATATTGCCCGCGATTGAATCTGCGAGTGGCGGCACATTCTCTTATGCGGTGACTAACTGCGACCGCTCGGTTGGCGCCCGTTTGTCGGGAGAAATCGCAAGACGCTATGGCAACAACGGGATGGAGCCCAACCCAGTTATTGTGAAGCTCACGGGTACCGCGGGCCAAAGTTTTGGGGTCTGGAATGCGGGCGGTTTACACATGTACCTCGAGGGTGACTGCAACGATTATGTCGGTAAGGGTATGGCCGGTGGCAAGCTTGTGGTATCTCCGCCTCAAGGCAGTCGTTTCGAAAGCCGTATAACCAGTATCGTTGGCAATACCTGCCTTTATGGTGCGACAGGCGGCCGGCTCTTCGCTGCGGGTGTCGCCGGCGAGCGCTTTGCGGTGCGTAACTCCGGTGCCCATGCAGTGATAGAGGGTGCTGGTGATCATTGCTGTGAATACATGACGGGAGGACTGGTGACAGTGCTCGGTCCTACGGGCGTGAATTTTGGCGCCGGGATGACGGGGGGGCTGGCGTTTGTGCTGGATGAGGATCGTGCATTTATTGACCGTTATAACAGCGAGCTGGTCGAGATCCACCGTGTGGCGGCGGAGTCAATGGAAGCGCATCGACACTTCCTGCGCGATAATATCCGGGAGTTCGTCACCGAGACGAGCTCGGTGTGGGGCGCGCACTTGTTGGAGAACTTCGAAGATTATGTGGGTAAATTTTGGCTGATAAAACCCAAGGCCGCTGATATCAACCAACTTCTCTCGCGACTGCGGGATACCGACTGAGGCGCAATTAAGTATGAGCACCCGACTGGCCAATCCGTTTCAGTTTCTCGACGTTGATCGCAGAGACCCCGGTAAAAAAAATATGGAGGTGAGAACTGAAGCCTTCGTAGAGATTTATGACCCCTACACTCAGACGCAGGCGGTGGAGCAGTCACATCGTTGTCTTGAGTGCGGCAACCCCTACTGCGAATGGAAATGTCCAGTTCACAACTTTATCCCCAACTGGCTGAAGTTGCTGGCCGAAGGTAACCTTTTTGAGGCGGCAGAGCTAAGCCATCAAACCAACACCTTGCCCGAGGTCTGCGGGCGCGTTTGTCCTCAAGATCGTTTGTGCGAAGGCGCCTGCACGCTAAACGAGGGATTCGGTGCGGTGACAATTGGCAACTCTGAGAAATACATCACCGATACAGCGCTGGCCATGGGGTGGCGGCCTGATCTTTCAGATGTTGTGCCTACAGATAAAAAAGTGGCGATTATCGGTGCTGGTCCCGCGGGCCTCGGCTGTGCCGATATCCTCACCCGCAATGGTGTCAAGGCGGTCGTATTCGATCGATATCCGGAAATAGGTGGGCTGCTGACCTTCGGAATTCCTCAGTTCAAACTGGAAAAGCAGGTCATGCAGCGCCGCCGCGAGGTATTTGAGGGGATGGGTATCGAGTTTCAGCTCAATACCGAGATCGGCCGCGACATCACTATTGATCAGCTCCTGTCAGATTATGATGCCGTTTTTCTGGGCATGGGTACCTATAAGGCAATGGAGGGTGGGTTCTTTGGCGAGGATTTGCCTGGCGTTTACAAAGCGCTCGATTACCTCATTGCCAACGTCAATGAAAAAATGGACTACCCCCGTGACCCGGATGAGTACATCGATCTGCGAGAAAAAACTGTGGTGGTATTAGGGGGGGGAGATACCGCTATGGATTGTGTTCGAACTGCGGTTCGACAACAGGCAGACCGGGTTTACTGTGTTTACCGACGAGACGAGGAGAACATGCCTGGCTCGCGGCGCGAAGTCGCGAACGCTAAAGAGGAAGGCGTGCAGTTTTTATTCAATCGTCAGCCTGTTGAAGTCATGGATTATTTTGGTGAAGCCATAGGGATCAAAGTCGTAGAGACTCGCTTGGGGGAACCAGGCCAGGATGGGCGCCGACGTCCGGAGTCGGTGCCGGGCAGTGAGGTTGTCATCGAGGCGGATGCGATCATTATGGCCTTTGGTTTTCAGCCGGATCCGGCGGACTGGTTTGCCAATGCGGGGGTGACGTGCAACGACTGGGACGGTGTGATCGCCCCTGAAGATCAGGCTTTCAAGTTTCAAACAGCCAATCCCAAGATCTTCGCGGGAGGTGATATGGTTCGTGGGTCAGATCTGGTGGTGACGGCCATTTGGGAAGGTCGTCAAGCAGCTGAGGGCATTCTGGATTACCTCGATCTATGAGTGTAAGCAGCACCCCCTAATGTGTGGAGCGGTGCGCTGGATGACCGGGGGTACTCGGTTACTTTACAGAGCCATAACAAGAATAGAAAAGAGAGAGTCGATAGCATGACCAGCTTGGAAAATGACCGGTTCCTGCGCGCACTGTTGCGAGAAACCGTCGATAGGACGCCTGTTTGGATGATGCGCCAAGCGGGACGGTACCTGCCCGAATATCGCGCTACCCGAGCAGAAGCAGGAAGCTTTATGGCTCTGTGTACAAACCCAGAACTCGCTTGTGAGGTCACTCTGCAGCCACTCAGGCGATACGCCATGGACGCGGCTATTCTTTTCTCCGATATTCTGACGATACCAGACGCTTTGGGCCTTGGACTGTATTTTTCTGAAGGGGAGGGCCCTCGGTTTGAGCGCCCGGTGTCCTCCGCTGCAGAAATAGCGGCGCTTGATCCCGCGCGGGCGGCCAATGAGCTGGGATATGTCATGGATGCAGTAGCCTTGATTCGCAAAGAGCTGAAAGGCAGCGTGCCCCTAATCGGATTTGCCGGCAGTCCTTGGACGCTGGCGACCTATATGGTGGAGGGCGGTTCTAGCAAAGACTTTGCTAAGGTCAAGTCATTGGCCTTTAACGAGCCAGAAGTCATGCACCAGCTGCTATCAAAACTGGCGCAATCTGTTGCAGTTTATCTCTCAGAACAGGTGCGTCATGGCGCTCAGGCATTGCAGATTTTCGACACTTGGGGAGGATCGCTGAGTCATGAAGCATACCGGGAGTTTTCACTGCGCTATATGACCGAGATTATTGAGCAATTGCCCAGAGAGGCCGATGGTCGCCGAGTGCCGGTAATCGTATTTACCAAGGGGGGCGGACAGTGGTTGGAGGCGATCGCTGAGTGTGGTGCTGATGCCGTTGGGCTCGATTGGACTACCGATATTGGTCTGGCGCGTTCCAGGGTGGGCCACAGAGTGAGCTTACAGGGCAATATGGATCCAACGTTACTCAATGCCTCGCCCGACAGAATCCGCGCCGAGGTGGCCCAGATTCTGGCCTCATACGGTGAGGGAACTGGTCACATTTTCAATCTAGGTCATGGTGTGACGCCTGGGATTGATCCCGAGCATGTTGCGGCCATGGTCGAGGCGGTGACTGAATTATCTCCCGCCTACCACTGAGATTCGGGAATGGCGTGGTCCATATCTAGCGCGGGTGAGCTGGAGGTCGGCCTTCCAACTACTCTGGCAGGCACACCCGCCACCGTTGTGTGTGCGGGAACGTCCTGCAGAACGACCGAACCAGCGCCCACTTTGGCGCCCTCCCCGACGTGAATGTTGCCCAGTATCTTTGCGCCCGCGCTGATCAGCACACCGTCTGCAATTTTTGGGTGCCGATCCCCGTCCTCTTTTCCGGTGCCGCCCAGGGTCACTGATTGCAGGATTGATACCCGATTACCGACCACTGCGGTTTCGCCCACCACTAGGCCGGTCGCGTGGTCGAGCATAATGCCGCGTCCAAAGCGTGCTGCGGGGTGAATGTCGATCGCAAACTGTCTGGCCATCTGACTTTGTAAAAAGTGTGCCAGCGGCTGCCGCTCATGCTCCCATAACCAGTGCCCCACACGGTGAATCTGCAGTGCTTGAAAACCTTTGAGATAGAGAAAGGGGATATAGAGGTTGTGGCAGGCAGAGTCGCGGTCAAGGATGGCGTTGAGATCGTCTCTTATCGCACATCGGATATCGTCTTCATCCCACAGTGCCTCGAGAATCACTTCGCGGAGCATCATGGCAGGTGCGGAGGGGCTATCCAGCAAGTTCGCCAGATGAAAGCTAAGCGCACACTCCAGTTCATCATGATTAAGAATAGTCGCGTGTAGAAAGCTCGCTAAAACCGGCTCGGTTTTGGCAGCTTCACGCGTTTCATTGCGGATCCGTTCCCAGATGGGATCGTCATTATGCATCTGTTCAATGCCTTCACGCTGTGTTGCTGTCATGGTTGATCCCTTTTACCGAGTGGGATATCGCCCTATTGGTCGCGCAGGGTATCTCAGGCCTCTATATTCCGCTAGCGGCAGAATTCTCCGTGAAAACGCCATAGCTCGTGACCACGTTGTTGATATTTTTTTTCAAAGAGCGTCAGAGGTGATGCTGAGGTATAGGCTTCGCATGTACCCAAGAGGCCGATTACTCCCGCTGCCTGAGCAAACTCTGTTGCGAAGGTGTGCCAATTGGTTCGCATTTCAAGCGATCCACCCAGCTTCGATAGCAAGGGAAAGGCGCCATGTCCGTGAACGCGGCGTTTGAGTTGGGACGCCTTTGGCCATGGGTTGGGGAACAGCATCCAGTGCGATTGCAGTCTGACCTTGGCTTCAGCAAGGCAGGCCCAGAAAGATTCAGCCTCGGCGCGGAGCAAGAGGTAATTGTCGTGTTGCGTGCCTTGGTGCTTAGCCAGACGGTGGGCAGACTGATCGATTCCCACCACCCAGCAGTTGGGGTAGCGGTCCGCAAGCAAGGCGGTACTCATGCCCGTGCCACAAAAGGAATCCAGTACCAATGGGCGGGGTTCATCTTCGAGCGTTTGTTGGAGTATGCGAAACGCGTCGCGGGTATGTTCCGGGCAAGGTTTGCGCCAGAGATGCTTACGGTGATGTTGCACCACCGCCAATAGATCAGGGTGAGGGCCATTTTGATCTGTGATCATTCCGTTCGGCAGGATTTTTTCACGGGTTGTTTGCGCAGTCATAGTCACCTTGCCATCATACCCCGACGTAAGAGGGTTGAACGAAGACAGCATTTTTATGAGAGAAGACCTCCGTCCATTTTGGGTCAAGCGGGCCTACCTGCAATTTCGCGATGCCTGGATCCATTGGTTCATTCGGCCACGCTGCGCTCATTTGGGTCGACATGCGACCATTATGTCGCCTTGGTACATCGATATTTCGGGACCTAATATTTCGATAGGCCACTCTTTTACCGCAATCAACACCACTAGCCAGCGAGTACAGATCGGCGTATGGGGCCGAGACGCAGGAGAGGGACGCATTACTTTGGGGGCGGCGTGCTTGATGAGCCCCGGATCGCGCATCAGTGCCAGTGATGAGATCGTGTTGGGCGATGGCTGCATGTTGGCAAATGGCGTCTATATCACAGACTCAGACTGGCATGGCCTGTATGACAGGATCAATCGCGCACAAGATCCTACCCCGGTGTATCTGGGCCATAACGTCTGGGTGGGGGATCACGCAACGATACTGAAAGGCGTCACCATTGGTGATAACAGCGTTGTGGCCGCGCGAGCAGTGGTCACCCACGATGTTCCCGCCAACTCGGTGGTTGCGGGCAACCCCGCTTGCGTAGTCAAGAAATTGGACCCAGCTGAACCCCGGTACACTCGGGCAGACCTCTATGCCGATCCAGATAAAACAGCAGCGCAATTTCGAGAGTTAGACCACTATGTGCTGTCTAAAAATCGATTCTGGTTTTGGTTGTGGACACTATTATTCCCCGGGGCTCGCAGAGGTGGGTAGCTTACAAAAGCCGCAACGGTGGCTCCTCCATTAAGGCCAGCTGCTCACGCAACGCCAAAATCTGATCTGACCAGTATCTCGCCTGGCCAAACCAGGGAAACGCTGCTGGAAATGCTGGGTCATCCCAGCGCCGCGCCAACCAAGCGCTGTAATAGACCATGCGTGCCGTACGCAGCGCCTCAATCCACTTGATTTCCCGAGCGTCGAAATCGTTAAAATCTTCGTAGCTAGTAATGAGTTCGGACAGTTGCTGCTCCATTTGGTGACGATCTCCGGATAAAAACATCCACAGGTCCTGAATGGCAGGTCCGGTGACGCAGTCATCCAGATCAACAAAGTGAGGTGTGTCATCTCGCCAAAGAATATTGCCCACGTGACAGTCCCCATGAAGCCGGATGCCTTTTGTGGGGTCATAGTCAGACATCAGCCGTGTCGCCCTATCGATGAGATCTTTGCCGAGGCTATCCCAGGCCGGGCGCAGTTCTTCCGGTACCCAGTTCCGAGCAAGATAGTCTATGGGCTCGATTAGCCAGCGCTCGAGCGTATAGTAAATACGACTTGTAAATGGCGCCGCTTGGCCGACGCGATGGAGCCTGCCCAACGTCCGCCCGAGGCCCAATAAGTGGTCAAAATTATCAAGCTCCGGTGCGTGCCCGCCGCGGCGGGGGAAGGCGGCGATCAGAAAGCCATCTGCCTCATGAAGGGTATCCTTGCCGATTGTCATGGGCGCGACGACGGACAACTCGCTCGATTCGAGTTCGAGGGCAAACGTGTGCTCTTCCTGAATTTGCGCGAGCGTCCAGCGACCCGGCCGATAGAACTTCACAATAATCGGATCGGCGTCATCCAGGCCCACCTGATAAACCCGGTTTTCATAGCTGTTGAGCGCAAGCAGTCTGAGATCACTGCGCAAACCAATCGCTTCTACGCAGCTCACCACGCGATCTGGAGTCAGGTTTTCGAAAGGGTGCGTCATATGACCGCCCGTGAGTAAAGAGCGCTATCTTAACGCGTCTGTTGTTTTGGCTTCTGGGAGGGTTCTGGCCAGACACCAGACAGAAATAGATTCGGCTCCACCTTTGGCGCAGATTGCGGCTGCCGACCGAGCAGTGGAGCCAGTCGTCATAACATCATCGATCAAAATGACATGTCGACCGGCTACGCCGCGGTGTACCACAAACCGATCTACCCCCCTCTGTATTCGTGCCCTGCGATTGAGTTGATGTTGAGGGGTCTGGTAGCGGGTGTTTTGCAACCAGGGTTTTATCTCGTATTTGTCCGGTAATTGCCATCGTAGTGCCTCGGCCAATAACCAGGTGTGGTCAAACCCGCGACGAATTTGCCGGCGCCATTGTGTGGGCACGGGTACTAAGACCGCCGATTCTGGTATTGATCGTGGGTACTCGAATGGGGCTGCTGACTCAAAGAGCGCGGCAAGCAAAGGCGTTAGTTGCGATTGGCCCCGAAATTTCCAGAGCTGAATCAGTTCCCGCATCCCTGTCTGCATGAGGAACGGTGCCAGTGTTTGGCTAAAGTGAGGTGGGTGGCGACGACAGGCGATGCATCGCTCTGAGGGAGGTCCTTGCGTAGAGGGCCAGCGGATCTTGGCACTCAGCGGTAAGCCACACTGGCGGCAGGGAAGGGTGTTTTGGGGGAGCCTCATTTCGCATAGAAGGCAGATGGCCCGCTGGCGGCCATGCACCTCCTTGCAAATCAGGCAACATGGAGGGCTGAGCCATCGCACCAATTTAGAAGTGCCCGATAGCAACTGGCTCACCCTTGCGTATATGGGTTTGCGTATCACTTGACGCGCGATGGCCCGAAGCAATGGAGTGCGGTTTGCATCGTTTAATTTCTCTCCGCCAGCCTCATATTGTCTTTTCTTTTGAAAACCGCGAGAACATCATGGTTGAACCAAACCTGATCATCGACGAGCGAGGTGTTGAATATGGTTGACAATAGCTTGGCCTGTCTGGCGTTAAGCTTTAGAGTGGCGCCAACGCCAAGGCAAGTGATGACGGATGCACCAGGCTAGCGAGAACACACCGGCTGCCCAACCACAACAACTCTCTGACGCAGACCAGGCGAGAGTCGATGGTTTTTTGGAGCGGGGGGTCAATGCGACCGATCGTAGGCCGTTCCGCCCGATTTTATTGATTTTCTTATTGATGGCTGTGGTGGCTGGATTCAGTCTGTTGAGTCAAGGTGTCGCGAAATGGTCGGGTATTTATTAGCCCGGCGTGCTGCTCTCTTGGACCCGATTTCCCCTTTTTGTTAATCTCCGCGCTTCGGTGTGTGGCGCAGCCTGGTAGCGCACTTCCTTCGGGAGGAAGAGTTCTTCTGGTAATAAGTGAATTAAAAATAAATATAATCAACAGCTTATGTTTTCACCACCACCGTTATTTTCTTCAGTACAACAATCGTACAACATTTAACACTTAGTTTTGGTGTTCGCTTGATACTGCGACGTTGGCCTTAACAGGTTCCCTTTGAGCTAGTTGATCCTATGGGGTGGGGTGTATTTCAAAGGCCGGGGGAGGGTAAAAGCCTGTCGCTGATACAGATGATCCTGCTG
>MDSV01066942.1_pt1 | contig 12911 bp, 7 predicted proteins | sample 810851 | NCBI WGS metagenome assembly MDSV01 (sample SAMN05326640, study PRJNA326480) | marine metagenome | isolation source: seawater | place: Atlantic Ocean: North East | collected 2012 | reverse complement strand
CCGAAGCCTATTACTTGGTTAGAGGCTAACCAATTACTAGTTGACCATGTTGCCATCCAAGAATTTGAGGCTAGATTGCGACGATCAATTCCGGCATTATCTGTTGCAATCAATAATTGAGAACCTAATAATTGTAGGTCATTAATCATATCAGAACTTAAGAAATTGCCTGTATTCCATAGCACATTGCTATCTACTGAAACTAAGGTTCCATTAACTCCAGGAGATGTTGAAAAACCTAGGAAATGGAGGCCCTGATATGTGGAAATGTAGACATCATTACCTGTAGATACTATGTCAGTGGCTGTCTTAATGGCACCTCCAGGACAATAATAGTAAGATTCCCAACTGCTATCGCTGATGTAGTAGACATTGCATCCAGAGGTTGCCCAAACTGTACCGTAATCATCAACCGTGATAGCGTCGAATGTTTGAGCATCAGAGATTAATGATGTTTCCAAAATGGATGAATCGGAAAGGCTGCGTTGTAATATTGTTCCATTGGAAGTTCCTATCAAGAGACGATTTCTCATTTCATCTACTGCAAGACTTCTGCCATATACATCAGATTCAATATCGATAATAATCGTAGATGTTTGGTCATCTAAATGTAATAAATCATCCCCCAAAAGAATGTATAATCTCCCATCAACAGGATTCACTGCACTATCGTATATCTCAATATCTAATGATGAAAAAGAAACCTTTGGATCGGCGGGACGCAATGCTTCCATGACTAAGTCAGTTATAGAAATCCCAGTAGGTAATTGCCAACTAGTGTCACTTACAGAATTTGGTTGCAAGCGAGCGTCAAGAATACCTTCAGAATTAACATCTGGTTGATTTTCAGAGAACGAATTTTGCATTCCGAAACCTCCTAGATCAGTCCAATCGAGGATTGGTGTTTGAGTATCTAGAAGAGTTATCTGTGGCTCATATGCCCACAAACCATCGGAACCATTTACTTTTACTTCGAAAGTCATATTGTCAATTAATGCGCCTGGAGCAAAATCAAGAAATAAATCGCCATATGCAAAGGTCCCATTAGATGGATTAGCTCCCTCTGCAGATAATTCAATCCATCCGGTATCATTACTTCCGCCTGCGCCCCAAGCACCTGGAATCGTATTCATAGATTCAGAAGTTTCTTCTAGGTTCGGGGACTCAAAAGAAGACCATGGTAACAGTAGCATCAAAGCCACCAAAATCATTGCCATTCGCTTCTGGGGGCCAGAAACCGAATCATACACTATGCGCATTAATCCAATCGCGTCGTTTTATACATTATCAAAGAATTGGGCGAATGTGCTATTTATGCTCAGCACCGTAGGTGATATTTTTTCACTTAAATAACAAAAAAGAGTGTATTTAAGGCTGATAATATGAATCAGTAATATCGGATAGCATCATAGGTAAGAGATATGCCGGATAGCACACAGGGGATGTAATCCTGACAGATAAACAACTTCGAAGAGATGCTCTGGAATACCATTCATCCAAGCCAACTGGGAAAATAACCGTGGTTCCCACAAAGCCTCATGGTACACAAAGAGATTTGTCACTAGCATATTCTCCAGGTGTAGCCTATCCATGTAAAGAAATAGAGAAAAATCCTGATGCTGCATTCAATTATACTTCCAAAGGAAATCTAGTAGCAGTAATTAGTAATGGAACTGCAGTATTAGGTCTTGGAAACATAGGCGCACTGGCCGGAAAACCAGTAATGGAAGGAAAAGGTCTTTTGTTCAAAGCATTTGCTGATATCGATGTTTTTGATATTGAAATAGATCGAACAGATGTGGATGAATTTGTTGAAGCGGTTAAGGCTATCTCACCGACTTTTGGAGGAATTAACCTAGAGGATATTAAAGCACCCGAGTGCTTTGAAATTGAAAAAAGATTAATCAAAGAATTGGACATTCCAGTAATGCACGATGATCAACATGGAACTGCAATAATCTCTGGTGCTGCTCTATTAAATGGCTTGGAAGTTGTGGGGAAAAATATCGGTGACATAAGGGTAGTAGTTTCTGGTGCTGGTGCATCTGCAATTTCTTGTGCACGTCACTATATTCGTTTAGGAGTAAAAAAGGAAAATTTACTAATGGTTGATTCTAAAGGAATCTTGACAGTAAAACGTTCAAAAAACGGTGAATTGAATGAATATAAGGATGAATTTGCAAGAGAAATGAAAGATGGAAATTTAGAAACAGCCATGAAAGGTTGTGATGTTTTTCTCGGACTTTCTAAAGGTGGAATTGTAAGTAAAAAGATGGTTAAATCAATGGCTGACAGACCTCTAATTTTTGCATTAGCTAATCCTGACCCGGAAATATTACCTGACGATGTCTTAGATGTTAGAGGGGATGCAATCGTGGCTACAGGAAGATCCGATTATCCTAATCAAATTAACAATGTACTGGGTTTCCCTTACATTTTCCGAGGCGCGCTTGATGTCAGAGCAACAGAGATTACTGAAAATATGAAAATGGCGGCAACTCATGCTATAGCAAATCTAGCTAAAGAAACTGTTCCCGATGATGTTGCTGCAGCCTATGAAGGTGAGCAAATACAATTTGGTCCCGATTACATAATCCCAAAACCATTTGATGCTAGAGTACTGATTTGGGAAGCAAGTGCAGTGGCACAAGCTGCTGTCGATGAAGGCGTATCTAAACTAAGTAAAAAAGAGTTCAATATCGAAAAATATCGTGAAGAATTAGAAGCCAGATTGGGACTTACTCGCTCAATTATGAGACGTGTAATTAATAGAGCACGCAGAGATAAAAAGAAAATTGTATTTGCAGAAGGAGAGCACCCTACAATAATCAAAGCAGCAGCTCAATGTATTTCTGAAAATATATGTGAACCAATATTGTTAGGGCACACAAAAAGAATCAATGCTGTTAAGGAAGAATTGGGTCTTGAATTTGAATGTGAAAGTATTGATGTAAGATACGATCCCAGAAGAAGAGGTTCTTATGCAAAGGAATTCCATAAATTAAGAGGAAGGAAAGGACTCACTATGGAAGATTCTATTAGATTACTGAAAACTACTACATATTTTGGGCCAATGATGGTTCATATGGGTGATGCTGATGGTTATCTTGGAGGAATCTCTCATAATTATCCAGATATAGTAAAACCATGCTTACAAACAATTGGCCCTGCAGTCGACACTCATCGAATTGTAGGAATGTACATGATGACCGTGAATGGTCAGTTGATGTTCATTGGGGATGCAACAATAAATATCTATCCAGATTCAAGAACCTTAGCTGAGATTGCAGTTCAGACTGCGAAAGTAGCAAGAAGATTTGGAGTGAAACCGAAGGTTGCAATGCTGTCTTTCTCAAACTTTGGAACTAGTGGTGAAATGAGGACTGATCGTATTGAAGAAGCAATTGAAATGGCTAGAGAGATAGATCCAGGAATTGTAATTGATGGCCCTATGCAAGCAGATACAGCTTTGATTGAAGAGATTCAAGAGAATTATCCATTCATGGAATTTGATGGACCCGCTAATGTCCTAATCTGCCCCAATTTAGCATCTGCAAATATTGCATATAAATTACTACAAAGAGTTGCTGGAGCAGAAATGACTGGGCCGATACTTGAAGGACTGGCAAAGCCGGCACACGTTCTTCAAAGAGACGACAGTGTTAGAGAAGTTGTACATATGGCTGCTATTTGTGCAGTTGATGCTCAAAGGCATGCAACACAAAAACTGTAATTTCCCTAGTCTAAAACTTTAGGAGAGGCAGATAATACTTCTTCGCTACAGCCCTCTGAATACTGTTCGAAATTTTCAATAAACATCTGTGCAAGTAAGTTTGCAACATTATCAAATCTTTTCTTATCAGGCCAAGTTTGTCTGGGTTGGAGAATTTCATCAGGAACTCCTTCACAAGATGTAGGGATGTTGAATCCAAATCTTTCATCTTCTACAAATATAACATCATCAAGAGAACCGTCTAAGGCTGCATTTAGTAACGCCCTAGTCCATTTGATACGAATCCTACTCGATTCACCATAGCCACCTGCTACCCAGCCTGTATTAATGAGCCAACAATTAGCATTATGTTCACGTATCTTGGCGGAAAGAAGATCCGCATACACACTGGGATGTCTTGGCATAAATGGCGCACCAAAACACGTTGAAAATGTGGCCTGAGGTTCAGTAATACCAATTTCTGTACCTGCAACTTTAGCAGTATATCCTGATATGAAATGGTAAGCTGCTTGTTCCGGAGTTAATCTAGAAAGTGGAGGTAGTACTCCAAACGCATCACAAGTTAGGAATACAACATCTTTAGGATGTCCCGCCATGGAATCAGGAGTACGGTTTTCAATTGACTCAATTGGGTAAGAACCACGAGTATTTTGAGTCAAAGTTCCATCTTCAAAATCAGGTACACCATTAGCATCCAATATAACATTCTCTAAGATTGAACCCGGCATTCTAGTAGTAGCAAAAATAGCAGGTTCATCTTCTTTAGAAAGTCCTATGAGTTTAGCATAGCAACCACCTTCAAAATTGAAAACCCCATCATCTGACCAACCATGTTCATCGTCTCCAATTAGTGCTCTTGCTGGATCAGCAGAAAGTGTTGTTTTACCAGTGCCTGATAAACCAAAAAATAATGCTGAATTTTTATAGTCAGTATTTGCTGAACAGTGCATTGGAAGTAATCCTTTAGCAGGTAGAATATGATTCATGATTGTGAAAATCGCTTTCTTGATTTCACCAGCATAATGTGTACCTCCAATTATAACAAGCCCTCTATCTAAAGCCAATATTACAAAAACTCCTGAATTTGTCCCATCTACTTTAGGATCAGCTAACAATTCTGGAGCATGGAGAATAGTATATTCTGGCTCATGATTCACTAATTTACTTGGGTCACTTCTTACAAACATATTGTGAAAGAAAGATGCATGCCATGCTTTCTCTGTAATCAGTCGTACTGGCATTGAGTATTTCGGATCAGCACCACAATGAGCGTCTTTAACGAATAAAATATCTCTACTATCCAAATAATTTTGAACCTTTAATAGTAAATTATCGAATATCTCTGAAGATGTTGATTTATTCACTTCTCCCCACCAAACATCATCCGTAAGTCCCGACTCTTCAACAATGAATCTATCATTAGGTGAACGGCCTGTTCTCTCGCCAGTAGTTGCTAATAAAACTCCATGTGATGTCATTGTTGCCTCACCTCTATTAACTGCGATTTGATGAAGTTCTTCCCAACCAAGGTTCCAGTGTACTGCACCCTTAGGATCAAGGCCGTGACTTGCTAATGAGGTGGCAAATTCTGATGGGCCTGTGCCTTTCGACGACGTCTCCATGGGCATTGACAATATGAATCACTTTTCAATCATTACGTAGAGATATAATGAATATATATCTAAGACTTAATGAAAAAAGGGGATGAGATTATGTCACCAATACCTTTCAGAGATACTGTGAGTACCGAAGATTCGGATGATGAACTTATTCGAAAACGCGCTTTTAAGATTAGTGACTCTGTTGAATTAGCTGATATATTAATTTCTGATGTAACACCAGAAATGAAGAAAGAAGAAGAAACTGAACAAATTGATGAAGCGTTGGGAGAAATTTTTGATCCATTCGCACAGGTAGATGAAAATTCACCTGGATATATTAGAAAAGATGGCACAGTAGTTAACAAACCAGAAGTAGATTTGACTACTAACTTAGCACAAGATGGAGAAAAAAAAGTTAATTGGTTACTAATGGCATCAATGATTGTATTATTTTCCGGAGTTAGTATAGTAGCAGGAATTGCACTAAATCCATTATTTGCAACGATTTTTCTTCTTCTATTAGCCACAATGGGATTTATTTTAGGAGAGTTTTGGATACCCAAAAAAAATCTTCATTTACTAGGAATTACATGGATAATAATTTCGATGAAAGTATTGTATGGTTTGGCAATAGAATTACAAAGATGGAATATTATTTCCGTGGAAATTCTTGGTGGACTTCTAATAGGACTTGTAGGATTCAATGTTTATCTTTCATATAGACATAATCATGATGCTATAGCTGCTCAATCAACACTAATTTTGCTAGCAATAGGTTCTGCAACAGGATACAGTTATGGAGAAATTGGGATTGCATTAATGATTTTAATTGCAACAATTCTAGTGCATAGTCTAGCCTTACATAGGAAATCTGGTAATTTAGCGGCTCTAGGTATAGCATCAACCAATCTGTGGATTGGAATGCATGCGCTTACTGAAGGTTTCAGTGTTGGTTCATTGAGAATACTACCATTTGATGAACCACTCCTATTATTTGTCTTAATAATTATTATATCTGGCATTAATGCTAGTATGGCAGCAATTTTTGCCAGAGATGAAAACTGGTTTTCGAAAGCATTCAAGACATTAGGATTAGGAGAACCTGGATTATGGGGTGTTTCAGTATCATTAGGAATGATTGGGGCATTGATGGCTGTTGGTGCTAATCGTCAGGATGTAGGATATGCATTAGGATTAATTTCAATTCTAGCTTCTTCTTTCGGTGGGTCCTATCTCGTAGTCAGAGGGATTAATCCACGAAGAGTTTCAACACCGTTATTAATTTCAGCTACAATTATGACAATCTTTTTGATACTTAATGAAACAGAAAATTTATTCAAATATGATTCTTATGAAGTATTTGCTGTAATAGGGATATTTGTAACAGGATTTGTAATGATTAGAGATCAACATTCTGTTACAGATAGGGTGCTATGGACTGGATCTATTGGAATTCTGATATTACTAGTAATTATGATTCCAGCAAATCAGACCTCAGGAGAGAATTTTTGTCTCTCTAACTGTATTACTGGAGATGGGGGTTCATTGCTATTATTTGGACTGACGATGGTTCATATTGGTACCGGATATCTTGCAATAAAACGATCTTCGCCCTCTTTAGGAGGAGTTACAGTAATTATTCCATGGGCATGGGTAATAATAGAGGAAATACTGGAAGAAGCTATTAGAACATTGATTGTAGCAAACGGAAATACAGATCCTGGTTCAATAATTCATTTAGAGCCAATTCCACTATTAGGTTATTTTTCTATTGCATCTCTGTTAATGGTAATTGTAAATTACAGATTAGGTGAAAATGATGTTAATCTGGCATCAAAATTTCTTGGCGTAACAGAAATTTCAGCATCAATTAGAGATTCTGGATTATTGCAGTTATGGAGTATTGGATTGTGGTTACCATTAATATCAATAATATTCATGGCTAATTTTGGAGGTTTTACTGCGATTACCATATTGATCATGTTAGTTATTATTACTTTATTACATTTGATTTCTGAGATAAATAAGAAGAGAATTGGAAACTCTAATGTAATGTTAACAACTTTGGCAATTGGATACCTAATAGTACAATGGCAATTCGGACTTGATGAAGTATTGATGATAATTTATTGCTTAGCTGCTGGATTTTTAATATTCAAAAATGATAGTGACAAAGAAGGAATTTATTCCGTTGGAATGATCCTCATGGGTTTACCAATGTTAATTACTCTAATTAGTAGAGGTAGAGAACAATTGGTAGATTCTGAAATTATTCCTGAGTTAGGCATTGGAAAAGTATCGCTACTATGTACAACATTAATTATCTTTAATTATCTAATAAAAATTAATAAAATTGAAAAGTTACTTAATCCATCTTTATCTTCTCTGTGGTTACTGACAATCAATATTGCTACAGTTTACAAGTTGGGGAATTTCTCTGAATTAGTGATAGCATTAGGATTATTTGCAATTAGTACTATATGGATGGTTGGTAATGGAGAAGTTAGAAGGGAGATAAAGAGTATTGCAAAAAGAGATACTCTGAAAGAGTTAGCCAAAAAGAAAGCAGTAACTGGAAGTATTTCTTCAGGAGATATTGGAAGCTTTGATTCCCAACTATTGGAAATTAAAAATAAAAGAAAAAAGAGTAGAGAGATGGGATCTACAGATGATTTGGAAGAATTATACCTCACAGATGCCACGCATAAACCTCTAATTATTTTGTTAGTTCTAGGATTAGTGATTATTAGTTCTTCAATTGTTAGTTTTATCGGAGGTGTGAATCAATTATTACTTCTAGTTAGTGGAATTTTTATCTCTGTATTGATATTAATTGCTCGGCAGCGTACTAAAGAATTGGACTTAGAATTACCTCATTTTCTAGGAATTGAATTACCAATTGCAATCGCTATAAGTGGAATTATTTTAATTCAATTATCTGGACATTTGTCTCCTGGAATGAGTAATTCTGAGTTATTTGACATGGCAATAATGGCATTACTAATCTTATTACTTTGTGTAATTTCTCTAATCAATCAAAAGAATTTAATTGAAAGGATTGCAATAGCAGTTGATTGGTTTGTTATTCCAATATTTATAGGTAGATTAGTAGGTGCAATACTTTACGAATCATTACCAGCACCTCTAACAGTAAATCCTACTGAAGGCGATTTTATTGAATGGATATTACCATGGACAATACTCGAATGTCTACTAATTCTTTGTGTGATATTATTATCTTGGCTAGAATTAAAAAGATTAAGAAATGAGAAAAATCCAACTACTAATAACTCTATAAGGGCAATTGCAATAATATTCATCTCAACAGGTCCAGCAGGTGTATTAGCAATTTTATTAGCTCTCTATCATACTGTAAAGAATGAGCAGGTTGCTGAGTTTGGGTTTGTAGTTCCTGCAATAATTTTCCCAATAATTTCAATATCAAAAATAATTACTAGCGTGAGTGGAGTTGAAGATAAAATAACATTGATAATTGGGGTTATATTACTACTATTATGTGCTTTGACCGTTCCAATGAAAAAAGAAAAATGGACTATGGTTTTAGCAGTAGATGCGCATTTGATGTTATACACTGGAATATTGTGGACAGGAATTTATACGAGTATTTATCTTCCGATTATTTTAGTTAGTTTATCTACCATCGTTTGGGTTGTGGGAATATTACAACTAAGAAGAGTATTGAGAGTATGGGGTTTATTCGATCTTATAATAGCGATTATTATATCTCTGTTAGTATTAGGAAGTACAATGCTGGAACCTTCAATTTTACTGATTTCATTGATCGTTTTAGCAGCAGAATTAGGATTCGTTACTTGGTTAAGTCTCTCAAACGAAGAAGAATTGATTAAAGATTAGTGTGTATTAGAAAAAACGATTTACTGAGCCCCTATTAATGGAAAATAATGCCTGTTTTGTTACTAACGATATATGCTAACCTTGATGATGGGCTGGCTTGACAAAGTACTGTGACGAGGTCGTGGATAGCCGATACATCGGAGGAAATCGAACATCCTCCGATACCCATAGGCTTGAATGAGATGGCAGTCCCTAGGACTATGATGATTCTATCATTTGCTACAATCTTAATCATATTACTTTCATCAGTATGGCTTGCTTTTGCTGCTGTAGGTTTCCAAAATGAATTGGAAGATTTATTTCCTAAAGGTACTGTAACAGAGGCAGATGTGCAGGAAGATGGAAGATGGGCTTGGGAAATTGATCTTCTATTCGATACCTGTGATTCACGACTTGATGATTGGGATTGGCCAGATTCATTATCTGAGCAAGATGATGTATTTCTCTATCCTGGTGAATTAAGATGCGATTGGGAACATCAAGGAGTTGGAGATGGAGCTAGTGTTGTAATCTACAATAGAGGAAATACAACTATTGATCTTATTCTAGAAATCGTTGGAGGAAGTATTGAATTTAAAAATGAGGGAAGTGAAAATCTTCTATTAAATGGATTAGAAGGCGGAGATTCACAAATTATTGAGATTGTATTGACTGAAGAAATTACAGAGAAAGATATTACCATTACTGCTACACACGTGGAATTCCAGTCTTAAACAATAAATCTGGATGTACATGTTTTCAAAGGCTCAAATGAAAGACAAGTTCACATAACTGATGGCAATAATATTGAAGTGCACTATATTTTGTGGGATGCAGATACTGGTGATCAATTGGATGAAGGAGACTTACCGGTCACTGGAGGAGATGATTCTCGATATATCGAAGGTTTTGGATGGGCAGTAATTGGATTAGATATTGAAGAAGATAGAGGTTGGATTCAAGACACTGGAACCACACATACGGTTCTTTTACCTCCTCCGATTGCTTATGGAAATAGTGATGGACATGAGCTACAAGATACCTGGCTTCGTTTTGAAGTGAAAATAGACCGTGCTGCTCTATAAAATATTGAAAAGAAATGAGGTGAGATGATGACAGAAAAGAAAAATCATACGGCATTAATTCCTTCTGAAGATATTGCAAAGGAAGCTGAGAAGAGAGTTAGTGCGAAGGCTGCAAGAAAGGGAGAGCCTTCTCTTCATATGACTGAAGATATGAGAAGATTATCAACACCATGGTCAATATCTATGATTAGAGCGCAACAAATTGAATCATTCGATTTACCTGCTGGCGTAATTCTAGATGCCGCAGTAGGATCAGGAGCGCAACTTATCGCACTAGCAAACGAATTAAAAAGACCCGCTTTAGGTATAGAATTAGACGGAAATATTGCAGTATTATGTGCCGCAAATATGTATTCTGCGTCCGATGCTGACGAGATGGAGAGAACACTTGATAGAGTTATTATTGGAGATAGTAGTGATGCTGAAGGAGCAATTACAACTTACTGGAATAGTCTAATGAAATCTGGAGTTAGAGCACATCCTCCAATAGCGATGCTTCATTTGGATCCTGCTAGGCCTAGGGACGCTCAAAATCATCATGTTAATGAAATGAAACCTTCTTTGGCGGACGTACTTAAAACTTGGAATGAATATCTTCAAACAGGACCTAGAGGTCCTGCTATACTGCTTGATTTATCTCCAAGATTAGGGGAAGAACAACAGGGAATGATTGAAGCAATTGTGGAGACTATTTTCCCTGGAATCCCAAGGACTTGGGAATGGTTAAGTCAGGGAGGAGGTAGAGTTGACCGATTATCTCTTTGGGTTGGTGCAATTTCATCGAAGGATGAAAGACGCTGTATTCGTATGGGAACAAAGAATATAATTGCGAAAATAGAAGGTAAAAAAAATAATTCTAAGTTAGAGGTTTTATCCAAACCTCCACCATTTGGGGCTTACGTCTCGATAATTGATTCAGCATTAATTCAAAGTGGTCTGCAGGAGAAATGGATATCTAAAGTAATAGCAAAAAATACCGGTTATTCATGGCTCAGAATTGAAGGCAGAAGACCTTTATTAATACATACTGATCCTTTAATTGATGATGATGAGATAAATGGTTTTGTGGTCAGTACTGGGAAAATAATTCAACATAGGTTAACTCCTCCTGAACTAGATAATATAGATCAAATTGCTGGTGCTTTAACTAGAAATAACATTGGTAAGATTACTCTTAGATGCTCTTTAGATCCCGAGATCCAGCCAACATTACAAAGACGTCTAGACAAAGCACTACGTAATACTGAAGGAGCAAGATCGTTCATGATTGATGTAGATCTAGAACGCGGATCTGGAAGTCATAAATTGTACATTATTTGTGAAGAAAGTTAGATTTGACAGAAAAAATTCATTTTTTACCTATCGGGTGGGTTGAAATAGGGTTGGTAAGTCGCGAGGTTGCCGTAAAGGCCACTGGAAACAGTGAACACGGGAGGACCGTAATATGAATAAAGAAAAACTAGAGATTGGAGATGACTTCTCCTATATTATCAGAATGGCTGACAGCGACATAGATGGATTGAAACCTATAGCAATTGGACTTGCCTCAGTTAAAGGCATAGGAGTTCGTACATCTCAGCAGTTATGTCGATTAGCAGAAATTGATGGAACAAAACTTGGAGGGCATCTTGAAGATGCAGAACAGGATAGGCTTAGAACAACTATTGACGAGTATGCAACTAATGTCCCATGGTGGTTAGTTAATCGACAAAGAGACTTAGAATCTAATGAAGATGCTCATCTTGTCGCTATGGATGTTAAAATGACTCGAGATGACGATATTTCTCGATTAGCAGGTATGAAAACATATCGTGGTTTAAGACATAGAAGTGGGCATAAAGTTCGTGGCCAGAGACTTAGGAGCAACGGAAGAAGCGGAACTGCACTCGGTGTGCAGAGGAAGAAGTGAGGTGAGCTTATGGGAGATCCTAAATTTGCACGATCAAAAACACAAACACCTACACATCCTTGGAAACAGGCTCGAATTGATGAAGAACATGCTTTGAAAGAAAAGTATGGTCTGAAGAAAGTTGGTGGAATGAAAGAGATTTGGAGAGAAAAATCATCTCTGCGAAGACACAGAAATCAAGCAATGAAATTAATTGGTAGAGTTGATACTTCAGAAGGTCATTTTGCTAGGGAAAAAACAGATTTAGTAAATTCATTATGTAGACAAGGATTACTTGTAGACGGCGCAAGCATAGATGATGTTCTTCAAATAAATGTAGAACATATGCTTTCAAGAAGATTACAATCTGTTGTTTATTATAGAGGATTGGCTCCCTCTATGAGAGCTGCTAGGAACATGATTGTTCATGGCCATATTTCTATTGGTGAACAAAAAATGACCGTCCCAGGATATCATATTAGAAAAATAGAAGAAGAAGAATTGAATTACTCTTCTAACTCAGTATATAATGACCCTAATCATCCGTTCCGAATAGAAATGGAAAAACTAAGATTAACAATGGTGAATGATGAGGAGCCTGAAGAAGTTGGTGGACCTAAAGCAGCCACTGAAGATTTCGTTGATCAAATAAAGAAGGATGCTGAAGAAGCGCCAAAAATTGAAGAAACAATTCCTAAGGAGGGTAACTGATGGGGCATAAAGCAATATTACATATCTACAGTACAAGT
>MDSV01116097.1_pt1 | contig 12913 bp, 13 predicted proteins | sample 810851 | NCBI WGS metagenome assembly MDSV01 (sample SAMN05326640, study PRJNA326480) | marine metagenome | isolation source: seawater | place: Atlantic Ocean: North East | collected 2012 | reverse complement strand
TTTTTGATGTCAGGGTTTTTCATATTATTTAGATATAATTAAATATTAGACCAAAAGTAATTATTAATCCAAAGATATTATTATTTTCAAAAGCTGATATACATTGATAGGGTTTCCTGGATCTTACCAATAGGTTCTGATAGATAACACAAAACAGTGAAAGCAAAATAAATATATAATAAATTATGCTGAAAGAATTAATTATGCCTAAAAGCAGGAAACTTATTACAACGATGTAATGTAAATTCATAGAGTAAACTATATCTTTGTCGCCAAAAAACAATGCTGATGACCTGACACCAATTTTTTTATCATCCTCTTTATCTGCCATCGCATAATATGTGTCATAAACGATAGCCCATATAATTGTTAGTATATATAAAATTATACAATTATAGTCTATTGAGCCTTTTTCTAGCATGAAAACCATTGGTATACTTGATCCAAATGCCATCCCAAGAATTAATTGTGGAATTTTGAAGTATCTTTTTGTTAGCGGATATAAAACTAGCAGGAAAAGAGAAAATATTGCTAGCAATATTATCTCAAAACCTAACATTAACAATAGTATAAAGCACAAAGAGATCAGTAGGCCAAATAGTATCAGAGCCTCTTGATTAGATACTTGCTTAGTAGCCAGAACTCTATTTTTAGTTCTTTCAACTTTAATATCAAAATCCTGATCAAAATAGTCATTAATAACACAGCCTGCGGAACGTGTTGCAATTATTCCTAAGCCAAATATTAATAAAAAGAATATATTGGGAGATCCATTAGAAGATATTAAAAAAGCCCATAACACAGGCCACATTAACAAGAAAAAACCTATTGGCTTATCTATCCTCATCAACTGAAAATAAAGTTTAATCTTTACCAAGATTTCTTTATATTTTTCCATCTATACCCATTTGAAAATATTTATGAATTATTGATTCTTGATTCTCTAGTAACCAGTCAATATCAGGCTGATTATTCATTGCCTTATGTATCGCTTGCGCAGTTGCTTTTCTATGTATATCGAAGAGTATCTTATGATCTAAATTATCATCAGTGGCAACAGAAGGATTGAGCCATACAGATACTATAATCCCTAATTCATTTGCCTTTTCTTTAGGGATGTCTCCATTTCTTACAGAATCCAGGACGCCATTAGCTATAGCTGCTTGAACTGTACCCATCAATATGTTTGTATATCTATCCTTATTTACACTGACTTTGCTTACCATCAAAGTAGCAGGTTTTACCATTACATCGGTATTCATTATAGCCAGAACTTTAGAATGTCCCTTTGCCTGATTCCCAATCAAATTTGCAAATGCCGTTCCAAAAGGACCGCTTAAATCACCTATAACTATCTCCGGCTCAGCAGCTGTGCCTGCTGGTCCTCCAGCAACCAGGGACTCTCCAACTTTCATAATAAATTTTTCACTCATAAATTTTTCCTTCCTATTTGATTTTATGACTATAATATATGTTAAGTTTACGAAAAGGAATAGATAACATGATTAGAAGCTTCAACAACATAAGCCCAAAAATTCACGAAACAGTTTATGTAGATGAACAGGCCACAGTAATTGGGAATGTGGAAATTGGTAAAGATAGTGCTATGTGGCCACACTCAGTTGCCCGAGGAGATATAAATACAATTCATATTGGCCAAAGAACTAATGTTCAGGATGGCTCAATATTACATGTTACACACGCAGGAGAATTTTGCCCTTCTGGTTTTCCATTATTAATTGGTAATAATGTAACTATTGGACATTGTGCAGTTATTCATGCTTGCACAGTTAATGACAGATCACTTATTGGAATGGGTAGTATTATTTTAGATGGCGCAACTATTGCTTCAGACTGCATGATAGCAGCCGGTGCTTTAATCGGTCCAGGTAAAAAGACTGAGAGTGGTTTTTTGTATGTGGGGAGCCCTGCAAAAAAATTACGAAAATTGACCGATAAAGAGCTAGAATTTTTATTATATTCAGCCAATGGATATGTTGATTTAAAAAACCAATATTTAAAAACCTAACACATTTTTCAAATCTTTTGTTGATGGCTCAAAACTATTCCATATTTTATAAGAGAGAGCTGCTTGCTGAATTAGCATGCCTAGCCCATCATAAGATTTATTTACACCGTTTTTCTTGGACCAAAATTGAAAGTTTGTAATTGATTTAGAATAAAATAAATCGTATGCAATACTCATACTGTTAAAAATATCTCTTGGGAAATCTATCTTTTCATTACTTAGACTTACAGGCGTTGTATTAATAATCACATCATATTTTGAACCTTCTTGATAATTATGTATATTCGATGCATCCTTATATTTGTCGATCAGAACATCAACTCTTTCTTTTGTTTTGCTCAAAATATCAATTTTATCAACATTCTTTTTCGTTAAAGAGTTTATAATACTTCTAGCAGAGCCACCGGCTCCTAATACTAATATCTTCTTATTAGATATATCTATATTTTTTTCATTTAAGTCTCTGATGAAACCTTCTCCATCAGTATTAAATGACTTAATTTTATTGTCTTGTGATATTAATGTGTTTGAACAGCCACATTCAATAGCAGATAAATCATGCATATCAGCAAATAAAAATGCTTTTTCTTTAAAAGGTATAGTTATGTTTGCGCCATATCCATTTTTAGAGAAGAAGCTTTGAGCATGTGTTTCAAAGTGCTCATCTGAATCAGGTTCAATCATTTTATACTGAATAGTTATACCTTGTTGTTTTGCGAACTCTTTATGAATCTTTGGCGATAAACTATGCGCTATAGGGAGCCCTATTACTGCAAACTTTTTTATTTCATCCATTTTAGGGCATCCTTTGCATAGTAGCTAATAATCGCGTTAGCTCCAGCTCTTTTCATGCACATAAGTGACTCAAGAACAATTTTTTTTTCATCGAGCCATTTGTTTTTTGCTGCTGCTTTTATCATAGAATACTCCCCGCTAACTTGGTATACAAAAATTGGGACTCTAAACTGATCACTTATTCTAGATACAATATCCAAATAAGGCATTCCAGGCTTAACCATGATTATGTCTGCTCCCTCAGCAATATCCATGTCAACTTCTCGAATAGCATCTTTCATATTAGAGTAGTCCATTTGATAAGTATTCTTATTCATTCCACCTAGATTTTTAACAGAACCTATTGCATCCCTAAATGGCCCATAAAAGCTCGATGCATACTTGGCTGAATACGATAAAATCTTTGTATCAATAAACTTGTTTTTTTCTAAGCTATTTCTGATAAATTTTACTCTGCCATCCATCATATCTGATGGAGCTATTATGTCTGCTCCACATTTAGCATGACTCAAAGATTGTTTAACCAAGACATCAATTGTTTCATCATTCAGTATTCTTTTGTCAGCACTTAATATTCCATCTTGCCCATGAGATGTATATGGGTCTAATGCCACATCACTTATTATTGCTACATCTTCAATTGATTTTTTAATACTTCTTATAGCTCTTTGCATTAAGCCTTCATCATTATATGATTCCGTACCCCTGCTATCTTTGTATTTACTTTTTATACATGGAAATAAAGCTATTCCTTGAATACCTAGCTTTTTTAATATTTTAATTTCTTTAATAGCTAGATCTATTGTCATCCTATGAATATTAGGCATAGACTTAATTTTTTCTGTTTTATTTTTTCCATCAATGATAAAGATTGGTTGTATTAAATCATGTGCAGATAACACATTCTCTCTTATCAGATTTCTAATTGGACTATTATTTCTTAGTCTCCTTAATCTTATATTTGGGAAATTTTTTTTCATTTTATTAGTCTAACACTTTTTATTTTAAGAGAAGATGCTATATTAATCTATCTACAAATATAACAATGGAGGTTAAATGTCTATTTGGCACGAAAAATTCACGCTAGATCATGTTATTTCTCTTAGAAATAATAATTTAAATAAGCATTTAGGCATAGAATTCATAGAGTTGGGTGAGGACTATATCTTAGCAAGGATGCCAGTAGAGGACTTTACACGTCAATCCAGAGGAATATTGCATGGTGGAGCATCATGCGTGTTAGCTGAAGCACTAGGAAGCATAGCTTCAAATATGTGTATCGATATGAGAAAACAGAAAGCTGTGGGGTTAGAAATTAATGCTAATCATGTAAGACCGGTCTCTAGTGGATATGTGACTGGTATAACTACAGTTGCAAGCTTAGGAAGATCTGTTCATGTATGGAATATTGATATTAAGAATGATGCGGGAAAAGTGAATTGTGTATCCAGATTAACAACAGCAATCGTGAATCTGAACGATGAAGAGATTAAAAATAATACCAAGCTATTGAATGATTTGCTAGATAAGTAGTATTTCTATAAAAATTTTTTTAGATTTTTTTCAAACCTAGAAATAGTAGAATTTTTTTCACTATTCCAAGCAACGCTAGGCGGCATAGACATTAATATAGATTCTGCTCGTCCCCCTGATTGTAAGCCAAATATTGTTCCACGATCATATACTAAGTTAAACTCTACATACCTGCCTCGCCTTAAAAGCTGGAACTGTTTCTCTATTTTATTATATTTTTTTTTGGATCGCTTACTTAATATCATAGAATATGTTTTTAAGTATGTATGAGCCACATCAATAACATAATCACTATAAAACTTTTTACTCTCAATGTTAAGATTATCAAAAAATATTCCACCAATACCTCTCTTCTCATTTCTATGTTTATTATAAAAATATTCATCACATTGCCTGCTAAATTGTTTATAAAAATTCTTATGATATTTTTTGCAAACAGTTTCAGCGGCATTATGCCAACTCTTTATATCTTCCTTGTAAACAAAATATGGAGTAAGGTCGAAACCCCCACCGAACCACCAGCTCTTTTTTGAATTTGAATTTGTTTCAAAAAACCGTACATTCATATGAGAGCATGGCGCAAATGGATTATTCGGATGAATTACTACTGAAACCCCTGTTGCAATAAATTCTTTGACATCACTCTTTAATTTTTTTGCCAAAGCACTTTGCGGTAAGATCTTGCCTTTGATTGACGAAAAATTAATCATAGCTTTTTCTATAACTTTGTTGCCTAAAAGCTCACAGCTTAAGCCTCCTCCTCCTGAGCTATATTTCCATTTAGTTTTATTAATTTTTACTTTTGGATCTATTTTTCTAAGCTCAGCAATTATATCTTTTTGTGATTTTTTAAAGGCTAACTCAAGATTAGTAAATTCTTTTGATTTTTCAATCATCTTATTCTTTCCCCAGTAATCATATTCATTATTATACTTGGTTTGTTGGAATTCCCTAAATCCCCTTCAACCAAATAGTCAACTGTTTCTGAAAATACATCGATGAACTCTTTTTTATTCATTATATTATTGTTTCCACTCAAGTTCGCACTAGTTGAGATTATGGGTTTATTAAATTTATTACAAAGCTGATTTATGATTGGATGTTTTGATACCCTAACTGCTATTAAACCATTCTCTTGGTTCACTAGCCATATCGGGACATTTTTTTTAGCTGGTATTAACCATGTAGTATGCCCAGGCCATGAAGAGATCACTTCATTACTAATAGAGTCTATATCAATTAGGGCTTCTAAATGATTAACTTTTGAAGCAACTAACAAGAATAATTTGTTTGGTTCTCTCTTTTTTATCTGGCCGATTTTAGAGACAGTTTTCATGTTCCATGGGTCACAGCCTAACCCATAAACCCCTTCTGTTGGATAGCCTATAATTTTTCCTCCATTGAGATAGCCAATGGCATTTTCAGAGCTACCTATAATCATGTCCTTTTTGCTCTAAATCTCCTTTTCTTCTTCTTAGGTGCATTCTTGATCATTTCCATACAAGTGGCTTCATCTAATGATTTAGGATCTATGTCTTTAGGAATCTTAGCATTAACTTTGCCATCGGTAACATATGGACCATACATTCCATTGAGAACTTTAATTCCTTTATCTTCAAATACATTTATTTCTTTATTAGCATCTAATTCTTTTTTTTCTTTAATTAGTGTAATTGCCTCATCTTCCTCTATTTCAAAAATATCTCTGCCTTTAACTGAAACATTTGTTTTCCCGCATTTTATATATGGTCCAAAAGGCCCAATATTTACAAAAATATCATCTTGATCTAATACTCCAATTTTTTCAGGTAATTTAAATAATCTAATTGCATCGTCTAGTGTTATTGCGTCAATATTTTTTTTCTGTTCATAAGTTAATGCTGCCCATTTTGGTTTTTCTTCATCTTCTTTTGTTCCCATCTGTATCGTTGGTCCATATTTAGTTAGACGGACAGTTACAGGTCTTTTTGTATCAGGGTGCATACCTAAATCTTTCAATAACCTCTGTTCTGATATATCAACAGTTTCTAATTTTTCTTCTAGGTTTTCTCGGAAAGGCTCATATGTTTGTTTGATGCATGTCATAGAATCTTGTTCACCACGTGATATTTGATCTAGATTATCTTCAAGCCTAGCAGTAAATTCAAAGTCAACTAAGTCGCTACTAAAGTGCTTAGTCAAGGTATCACAGACAACTTTAGCCAAAGCTGTTGGTTGAAAATTACTTTTTTCTGGATCTACATAATTACTTTCCATGATTTTAGAAATAATTGTTACATAAGTTGATGGTCTTCCTATACCTAATTCTTCCAGAGCCTGGATCAGACTTGCCTGATTATATCTAGGAGGAGGTTGCGTAAATTTTTGTTCCATTTTAGCTTCTTTGATAGATAGTTCATCTCCAGCCTTTAAGTCAGAGAGAATTCTTTTGTTGATTTTTTCTTTCTCATCATTTTCTGATAAATCATAAATCTCCTTAAATCCATTTTCTTGTAAAAACGAGCCGGAATATTTAAATAAGTATTTTTTATCCAGATCAAATTCAATTCCAACCTGCTTGTAAGTGGCATCCACCATTTGAGATGCAACAGTTCTTTTCCAGATTAGCTCATAGAGTTTAAATTCATTATCTTCAAGATATTTTTTCACTTTTCCTGGAGTGTTTTCTATTAATGTAGGACGTATTGCCTCGTGCGCTTCTTGAGAATTCTTTATTTTCTTTGAATAAACCCTATCCTCACTTGATTTAAATTGTGGATGTTTTTTATTTAAAAAAGCACTAATATCTTTTAAGCAATCTTTAGAGAGTGTTGTAGAGTCAGTACGCATGTATGATATTAAACCAGTAACTTCACCATCTCCAAGCGCCATTCCCTGATACAGCCGTTGTGCTAACGAGGAAGTCTGTTTGACCGAAAACCCTAATGCAGAATATGCGGCTTGTTGTAACGACGCCGTAGTAAATGGAGCTCTTGGTTTTAGTTTTCTCTCAGATGTCTTAATCGATTCAATCTTAATTTTTTTGAATGAGTCTAAATTCTTTTGTAGTTTTTTGGCATCATCTGACTTTGTTATTATAGAAATATTATCTTTCTTAACTTTGACTCCGTCAATTTTAATTAGCTCTAGCTGAATGCAATCATCTTTGCTGCATGCAGTAATTGCCCCTACCCAATATTCCACTGGATTAAAAGCTGTGATTTCATTTTCTCTTTCTACTATAAGGCGTAGGGCTGGACTTTGAACACGTCCACCTCTTGCAAGTCTACTAACTTTCTTCCAAAGAAATTCAGATATATCATAACCCATTAAATAATCAAGGGTTCTCCTGGCTAAATATGCATTCCATAAGTTTAGCGAAATTTCTCTGGGGGATTTCATTGCTGATAGAACTGCATTTTCTGTAATTTCATTAAATGCAACCCTGTATGTATTCTTGCCTTTCAATAATTTTGCTGAATCTAAAATGTCATAAATATGCTTTGATATTGCTTCACCTTCTCGATCTGGGTCAGTTGCAAAGTAAACAGTTTCTACGTCCTTAGAGAATTTCTTTATTTCTGCCAACACATCCTTTTTGTCTTTAGAGACTTTCCATACTGGGGAATAATTGTTTTCAACATCTATTCCTTTTCTTGAGCTGGACATCAAATCTCTTACATGGCCCACAGATGCTAAGACTTTAAAGTCTTTGCCAAGAAACTTTTGTATTGATTTAACTTTTGTTGGAGACTCAACTATCAGTAAATTTTTCATTATCTTATATGTTACTCTTATAAATATGTATTTTTTTACTTTATACTATTAAAGTGGACTAGTTTACAAATACTTTTTGAGAGAAGATTGAAAATGGCAAAATTAGAAATACTGCATTATCCGGATAATAGGCTTAGAAAAAAGGCCCTAGACGTTACTATTTTTGATGAAAACACTAAGATAATAGCCAATAATATGCTTGAAACAATGTATCAAGAAAAGGGTATAGGGCTAGCTGCAATACAGGTTGGAATACAAAAAAAAATTATAGTGATTGATGTGAGTGAAGAGCGAGATAAGCCAATAATTTTAATTAATCCAGAAATTCTAGATAAAAAGGATCCGATAGTCTTTGAGGAAGGGTGCCTGTCTGTTCCTGGATTTTATGAAAAAGTAGATAGATACAATTTTATAAAATATAAATATAAGAACTTAGAGGGAGAAGAGGTTACTGATACAGCAGAAGGACTTTTTGCAGTATGCATACAACATGAAATGGATCACCTTAAGGGGAAGCTTTTTGTTGATTATCTATCGTCTATTAAAAGAGATAGAATTACTAAAAAAATTATGAAAGCACAGTCAGATGGTATAACACCTAGTAGAAAAGACATTCCATATTCGATTTAATTAAATAGGAAAAATATTGAAAATTATATTCTTCGGTAGTCCAGACTATGTATGTAGGATCATAGACGAGACCATTAGACTTGGCCATGACATATCTTGTTTGGTGACTCAAAAGTCTAAAAAAGGCAAAAGAAAAAATATTTTGAAAACTCCTGTAACTCTTTACAGCGAAAAACATAATATTGAAATTTATTCTCCCGATGATTTATCTGATATATCATTCACGGAAGCTATAAAACATCATAAACCAGACCTTATTTTAATTTTTGCATATGGAAAACTATTACCAAAGAACATTATTGATATACCAAAACATGGTTGCTTGAACATTCACTGTTCCATTCTACCAAGATGGAGAGGAGCGGCGCCGATACAGAGAGCATTGCTAAATCAAGATAGTGAAACAGGTGTAACATTTTTTAAAATCAATGAGAACTTGGATCAAGGAAAGATATTATTGATTATTAAACAAAAAATTTTAAAAGAAGATGATACTCTTGCTCTTCAAAATAAACTTTCACAACTTGCCGTAGATAATCTCGAGAAAGTTTTCGATAAGGTAATTAAGGGTTCAGAGATGACTAATCAAGATGAAGATGATTCTACTTATGCAAGTAAGATAAATAAAAATGAAGCTATAATAGACTGGACAGAGTCCCCAGATCAAATTATTGCTAAAATAAAGGCATTTATTTGTTGGCCGGTAGCTGAAGCTATTATTTGCGATCATAAGATAAAAGTATGGGAGGCTAAAAAATATGGGTTAGAGAGTAATATAGCAGCAGGCAATATTGTTGATTTTACCAGGAATGGTTTGACTATAGCATGTAGGCAAGATGCAATAATAATCACTAAACTTCAGCTCCCTGGTCGCAATGTTATAAGTGCGCTTGATTTATTTAATTCTCAAACTGAATTTTCAAGAGATATAAAAAACTCAATAAATATGTAAATAATACTATCATTGGTTTATTTTAGTGTAGAATAAGGTCTTGAAAACTACTCATTATAAATAATGAAAAAAATCATAGTCTTTGGTGGTGGTCAAGTAGGATCATCTGTTGCAAAAATACTTTCAGATGATGGTAATGACATAACTTTAGTCGATTACGATAAGCAAGTGCTAGCTGACCTCCAAGAAAAAATTGACATTAAAACAGTTCATGGCTTAGCCTCTTATCCTCCAGTTCAAAAAATAGCTGATGTTGATAATTGTGATATGGTTATTGCAGTGACTGGAAGTGATGAAGTAAACATGAGCGCATGTCATGTTGCAAAAAAAATGTTCAATGTACCACAAAGAATTGCTAGATTGAGAGCAAATGAATATCTAAGCCAAGAAGCAGGTTTCAATAAAAAACATTTTTCTATAGATGAAGTTATAAGCCCAAGTATATTACTAACAGATTATGTGAAAAACATTATAGATCATCCTGGCGCATTTCTTGCTTTTGAATTTGCATCGGGTTTAGTTCAAGTTGTAGCAGCTACTGTTCTCCCAGATGGACCGCTGGCTGGTAAAAAGCTGTCTGATTTTAAGCAACATATGCCAAACGTTGATGTTAAAGTTGTTGCGATATTCAGAGATAAAAAATCCATTATCCCAAATGGTGACACAGTAATTCTTCCCGATGATGATGTTTTTTTTATCGCTACAGAAGAAAATATGAAATTTATGAGCGAACTAAGAAAGTCAGCAGAAAAGCCTCATAATGTCATGATAGCTGGTGGAGGCAGAGTTGGTTCAGCTCTGGCGCATAAACTTGAGTCATCTTATAGTCTGAAGTTAATAGAAAAAGATAAACATATTGCCAAACTTGTATCGCAGAAGCTTTCCTCGACCGTTGTGCTTAATAATGATATAGCTGATGAAAGTTTGCTTAAAAATGAAAATATCGAAGATGTAGATTATTTCTGCGCAGTTACAAATGATGATCAGATGAATATATTATCAGCTAAGTTAGCAAAAGACATGGGTGCGAAGAAGACCATAGCTATTGTCACTAAATCATCATATAGAAACCTTGTATCTAAAGAGATTGATATTGTAGTTTCTCCTGAGGATGTAACAATTGGTTCCTTATTAGCTTTAGTTCGAACAAGTGATATTGTCAATGTCCATCATCTTGGCTTCGGCGATGCCGAAGCTATGGAAGTTATAGTTCATGGTGACACAAAAACCTCAAAACTGGTTGGCAAGAAAATTTCAGAACTCGATTTACCCAGAACAATTATGATTGGAGCAATCGTAAGAGACAATAAAGTAATCTTAGCTAATACAGATATTTTTATTAAGTCAGATGATCATGTTATTATTTTTGCATTAGATAAAAAGGATATAATCAAGATTGAAAAGATGTTCCAAGTGAGTGTCGGTTTCTTCTAACATTTTATGAACTACCCATTAATACAACGAGTTGTAGGCCTTATGCTAGTATTCTTTGGCCTTACTATTATTTTTCCTATAATCATATCTCTCGTTAATGATGATGGAAATATTGGATCATTTTTATTTTCATTACTTATTACTATACTTGCTGGCTTATTTTTATATTTGCCTAATAAAAAATGCAGTAATGATATTAAAACTAAAGAAGGTTTTTTAATAGTTGTTCTTTTTTGGGTAGTGCTTAGCGCATTTGCATCAATTCCTTTTATTTTAGATCCGTACCTTCAAATGTCTTTTGCTGATGCATTCTTTGAATCTGTTTCTGGCTGGACAACAACCGGCGCAACAGTTATTAAAAATCTTGATTCTTTACCAATGTCAATATTGATGTACAGACAGCAACTTCAATGGCTTGGCGGGATGGGTATAGTTATATTAGTTTTAGCAATATTACCAATTCTTGGGGTCGGAGGAATGCAACTATACAAGGCAGAATCTACTGGCCCGATTAAAGACAATAAGATTTCACCAAAAATTACTGAGACAGCAAAAAATCTATGGTCTGTTTATTTAGGACTGACGTTTGTATGTGCTCTCTTATATTATTTTGCAGGGATGTCAGCATTTGATGCCATTGCTCATAGTTTTTCTACTATCGCCATAGGTGGTTTCTCTACACACAATGAGAGTATTGGTTATTTTAATAACATATACATCGAAGTAATTTGCATGACTTTTATGCTTCTATCTGCCATGAATTTTGTTTTACATTTTATGTCATTAAAGACTAAAAGTATCAGGCACTATTTAGAAGATTCTGAGCTTAAATCATACGTATTAATAATCCTTATTTTTATTATTTTCATTTTTTTACACTCACTTTTATCAGATAATAATGAAACATCTTTTCGTCATATAGTTTTTCAAATAATATCTTTTATAACAACTTCAGGATTTACAACTGCAGATTACTCTATTTGGCCTAGTTTTATATTTACAATGTTAATTTTGATGAGTTTCATTGGCGCATGTGCTGGATCAACCGGCGGTGGTATAAAAGTAATGCGAATCTTGCTGATACTGAAGCTTACCAAAAAAGAATTACTTAAAATCATACACCCTTCTGCTGAAATCCCAATTAGAATAAATAATTCGCCATTATCAGATGATATTGCGCCAAACGTATGGAACTTCTTTATTTTATATGTGATTTCATATTTATTCATATCCTTTGTTTTATTAGCAGCTGGGCTTGATATGACCACAGCATTTTCTGCAGTTGCATCTTGCATGAATAATCTAGGACCAGCTTTGGGCGATGTCGCCACCACTTATAGTTCATTGGGAAGTTTCGAGAAATACATACTTGCATTTGCAATGCTTCTTGGACGGTTGGAATTATTAACACTCCTAATAGTTTTCACGCCATATTTTTGGAAATATTAATATAATGAAAGAGATTTCAAAGCCATTCATATCACCTAATAATCCACTTAAATTTAATCATGATAAAAGAGAAAAGTTTTCTGTAATGTACTTGTTGCCGTCTTATTGGTTAGCATGGCTGCTTATCGGTTTCTCTTTAATATTGACATATACCCCTCGTCCAATAAGAATGTTTTTTGGGATACTACTTGGTAATTTTATATTTTATTTTAATGAAAAAAGACGAAATATTGCAGAGAAAAATATTAAATTATGTTTTAAATCACTTGATATTCATGAGATACAAACTCTTTCTAAAAAATACTTTATATCGTTAGGTAAAATATATTTTGATA
>MDSV01048378.1_pt1 | contig 12913 bp, 14 predicted proteins | sample 810851 | NCBI WGS metagenome assembly MDSV01 (sample SAMN05326640, study PRJNA326480) | marine metagenome | isolation source: seawater | place: Atlantic Ocean: North East | collected 2012 | reverse complement strand
CAAAGAGAGACTCGAACTCTCACAGTATTACTACCATTGGATTTTGAGTCCAACGCGTCTACCAGTTCCGCCATTCGCCCTACGTTCATATAATATTTGTAACTTATTATGTTTTGGATCAATTAAATATGCAACTAAAAAATATTTTGAAAATTTTATGTTTTAAAAGAAATTAAGTTTTTAATTATTCCATTTTTTTCCCATATCTTTAATAGTCTTGAAACTTGCATTACTGTTTCTGGAACAAAAGCTCGGAAAATTGAGCTATATTGACTTCCTAAAATAACTCCATTTTTTTTTGAGTTTTTTAAAATGTGACTTGCAGTAAGTTCGCTTACTTTTCTTCTAACTGTTTCTTTAGGCAATCCTGTTACAAGACAAATACTTGAAACAGATAGTCTATTATCTTTATTAGCTGACAAACCATCAAATATTGATGATATTTTTTTTTCTTTTACTAATTCTAACCATGCTCCTTCCAACTCTTCATAATTTGTATTATTTTTTTTCTTTTTTAGAGCATATAAAGCGTGACTAACAGTAGTTTGAACAATCATAAATGAATCGTAATCAATATTTAATTCTTTTTTTACTCTGGAATAGTAACCAATCATAAACATTGAAAAATGATACATGCCATCAGCAAAAGGTTTTTGCGAAATCAATGTATCGGCAGGACCTTTTTTAATTTGTTCCCTTACCTTTTTTACATCATGTTCAAGTCTTGACATATATACGACCCATTTTGGTTTAAACGGAAAAATATATTTATTTTTCATAGTTTAATCAACCCATTTTAGGTCCCGCATAACTTACTTTTTTTTAAATTTTTATTAAAATTAAATTAAAATGAGCTTTATTCCAAAATTTATAAATTGCCCATGTTGTGATACCATTAATATTATTAATGTGAATGGTAAGTCATATGAAAATAACTTTAAAATTCTACAAGATTGGACTTTAAAAAAACTATTCAATTGTAGAAAATGTAAAAGTCAATTGGGTTTATTTATAAAAAATAGTAAAGAATATATCCAAAAATTAATCTGGCTTGATTATTTAAATTGTGAAGAAGTTTATTTTAAAGAATTAAATAATTTAGAAAAAATCAAAAGAAATTATAAAAAAAATACCAAAAAGCACCTTGGTTCAATCAATAAAATAATAAATATACAAAACAAAATTCGGCAAGCACAACTAAAATTAAAAGTTAAATTTAAAATTGAAAATAAAGAAATGGTAGTTAGACACGTTGAATAAGTTTCCCCTTTTGCTATTTATTTAGCGTGTCTGATTACCATTTTTAATTTAATATCAATCCTAATTTGTTTAATAACTTTTTATATTAAAAATTTTTTTCAAGACTAAGAAAAAATTTAAAACTAATAAAATTCTATTATTTTTCAAATAATATGATGATTTATTTTTATAAATAATTCCACCAGACTCAAGTCTCTTGACTCTTTCCTCGAAAACACGGGCAGAGTTATATTTTTTAATTATATTTTTTTTAGTAATACCAGGTTTTTTATAAACAATTCTTAATATAGCTAATTGTAAGCTACTAACACTAGCTTGAACTAAATTCATAAAAATAAAAGAACTAAATAAATATGAAAAAATTAAATAAAATATTTGCTCATGTGTAAGTGCTTCAAACATGTTATATATAAAAACTAAAATAATAAAAAAATTAAAAATTAAACTTATTAATAAATTTAAAAAATATTTCTTTTTAAAAAATGTCCTTAAAAATAAAAAAATTAAGCTTGAAAACATAACTAATATAAAAGGTAGCAAAATAAGAAATATATCTAAATTAAACATCTGATTTTAATCTATAAAACTTTTTTACTAAATTAAAAAAAATAATTATTTTTTCAAAATTCTTTTTTATAAATATTTTATTTTTTTTAATCATAAGAAAATTTGATGAAATATTTATTTTAAGTCTTTTTTCTACTGCATTTATTGCACTAAATTTTAAAAAAAAACTCTTCATTTTTTTCTTTTTATTAATTTTTTTATTTACTATTAAATCAATAATTACTAATGATGGGCTGTGATTTGTTACTCCTGTCATCATTATGAAAAAGCAAACTATCATTAAATTAATATTAATTAAGTACATTGTCGCCTCAAAGGAGCTAAGATAAATTGCTATAATTACTGAAATACTAAATATAGTTACAATAATTGAAATTTTATTAATATTTATTTTAAAGAATCTATATAAAAAAATTTGAATAAAAAAATATAATATAAAAAAAATAATAGAATTTAATATTACTTGCATATAGTGCGCATGGATATTAAATATAGTATATACTGTCAAATTGAATATAGGAAATTAAATGGTTAAAGAATATAGGGGAAGTTTTGCAATACTTAATAAAATACAAAAACCCTTGATTTTTCAAAATTTAAAAATACCTGAACCAAATGATCATCAATTATTAATTAAAATAAAATATACTTATATTTGTGGAACTCAATTAAACGAGATTAATGGTAATAAAGGTCACGATAAATATTTGCCCCATGTGCTTGGTCACGAAGCAAGTGGTGAGATTCTAAAAATAGGTAAAAAAGTAAAAAAATTTAAGCTAGGTGATAAAGTAATTGTTTCATGGATTAAAAAAAGTGGTCAAGAATATAAAAATCCCTTTTATATAAATGATAAAAAAAAGCTAATAAACTCAGGACACGTTAGTACGTTTTCACAGATGTCTTTGGTTTCTAAAACTAGGGTATATAAACTACCCAAAGGATTACCAATGGATATTGGGGCCCTTTTTGGGTGTGCAATCCCCACCGGATTTGGGATTGTATTTAAACATATTAAACATATTAAAAAAAACGACTTTGTTGGAATTTATGGTGCTGGTGGCGTTGGTCTAATGGCAATATTAGCTTTAAAATTACTTGGTATAAATAATATTTATGTAGTAGATAAAAATAAAAAAAATCTAAATATAGCTAGAAAATTTGGATGTAAAAATGTTTACACCCCTAATATTTTAAATAAAAAAATAATAGATTTAAAAATTAATAAAAAATCTATCAAATATAATATAGAAATTTCAGGAAATAAAAAAATGATGGAAATGGCTATACAAAATTTATCAGTTAAAGGTTTATGCATTCTGGCAGGAAACGTAAGATATGGCTTTAAAATAAAACTTAATCCATATGAATTAATTTTTGGAAAAAAAATATTAGGTTTTTCAGGTAATGATGTATCTCTAGATAAAAATTTAGAAAAATATTATAAATTAATTAAAAAGATAAACTATACCAAGTTAAGAAAAAATTTTAAATTATATAAATTTGCTAATATCAATAAAGCTATTCATGAATTCAAAAATGGTAAAACTCTGCGCCCTTTAATTAAGTTTAATTAAAATAATTTTTAGTATAAATTTTTTCTTTTTGATTTCCCCAAATATTTATTTCTTTTCATAATTTTCATTTCAATAAAAATTTGAATAAAAGAAAAAATTGCATTAATTAAATTGCTCATAGAAATAGTATTTCTCTTTCTTGATTTTGCCTCAAAAAAGAAAGGTATTTCACAGTAGGTAATTTCGGAATGCAGAAGTTTTGTTATCATTTCTGAAATAATACTAAATCTACTAGAATATAACTTTAAATTTTTAACATTTTCAGTCGGAAATATAGATGGACCATTAATATAATGAACATAAGTGTCGAAAAAAATTAAATAAATTATTCTATAAATATGTGAAACGATATTTCTAATTTTTGAACGATTATCAAAGTTAACTGGAAAAAGCATCAAAAGATCAACTGAATTAACGTGTTTTAATGCTGATGAAATAGCTTGAGATGATAAATCGTTATCCCCAGGTATCATCATAAATTTAGGATACTTAATTTTTGTTACACCTTTTTTAATTGACTTACCTAAACCTAAATTTTTTTCATTTTTGTAGTAAATAATATTTTTGTCGTTCAATTGCAAATCTAAAATATTTTTTTCAGTCAAATCTGTGCTGCCATCATTTATGACTATAATTTCAAATTTATCTATAAATTTTACTTTATCGATAGAATCATAAAGTGTTTTTATAGTATTTTTAATATTTTTTTCTTCATTGAAGGCGCATATTAAAAAGGAAATCATTTTAAAATATATTATTTTTTAAGTATTTTTAGTGCGTTTTTTTTAATATTTTCACTAGTTAAACCTGCTTTTTCACATAAATCTTCATAACTACCATAACTATGCAAAAAATCTTTTACAGCCATTTGCTCAACTTGAATTCCATCGATTCCAATAGATGCTTTTAAACACAAATTAAATAATCCGTCATGTGCTGATAATTCTTCGACTGTAATTAACCTTTTTGTTTTCATCACACTTTGTCTTAATATTTTTCCATCAAAAGGTTTAATTGTATGAAAATATAAAATTTCAGTTGATATATTTATTTTTTCTAATTCTTCTGCTGCAATCACTGCATTTGCTAATTGTGACCCTATTACACTTATTGTTATATCTTTTCCCTCTTTGACTTTTATACCTTTTCCAAAAATTATATCTTTTGATTGAAATTCGACGTTATGTGGTTTTTCTGGTAACCTGAAGTAATTTATTGAATTATTTTTATAAATTTCTTTAAAAATTTTATTAAATTCAATCGGACTACCAGGTATAATTACTACGCCTCTATTCAAATGTGAAATTAAGGAAACATCAGTATAACAATGATGACTGCACCCTAATTTCGAATAATCAAATGAACCCCCAACAGAAATAAGATTTAAATCTAGTTTTTGGTATCCAAAACCAAGTTTGATTTGTTCGTATGATCTCTCAGTAATAAATGGAGCTATAGTATGAACCACAGGTATAAGACCCATGTGGTTTAACCCTGCTGCCATACTAACAATTGTTGGTTCACATATTCCAACATTATAATATCTTTTAGGGCAAGCTTTAGCATATGGTTTTAAAATCCCATGACTTATATCACCTACCATAACAATAAGCTTTGGATCTAAAAGACCAACTTCTAACATTGTGTCAGCAAATTCTTTACGTAACTTTTTCAACTTTTTAATTCCTTTATTATTTTTACCATTTCATCATCATTGGGTATTTTGTGATGCCACATTCCATGTCCTTCCACAAAGGAAACTCCCTTGCCTTTTATGGTTTTAGCGACAAAAACTTTTGGTGTATCTTCTAATGAAAGTTTAAGATTTTTGAAAGATTTATTTAATGACTCTGTATTATGTCCTTCAATTAAATTAGTTGTCCATCCAAAAGATTTCCATTTATTTATTAGATCGTCTCTTGGCATTAATTGAGCGGCTGATCCATTCCAGTCAATAATAGCGCATATATTTCCAAGTCTTAAATTATTTGCAACATTTGCTGCTTCCCATACTGTACCTTCATGACACTCTCCATCTCCCAAAAGAACAAAAACCCGATTTGGTTTTTTTAAAATTTTTAATCCTAGTGCTAAACCTACAGCCATTGGAAAACCGTGACCTAATGAACCTGTGCTAGCTTCAATACCTGGAACTTTTGTGGAGTCGGGATGTCCAGCTAATAGGCCTTCAGTATTTCCATATTCTAAAAGATGTTTTTCCTTAAGAACACCATATTTTTCTAAAACTACGTACAAAGCAGCACAACCATGGCCTTTGCTTAATATAAAATAGTCTCTATCTACCCACTTAGGTTCATCTTTTTTAAATTTAAGAACGTTTCCATACAAATGTTCAATGATATCTAATATTGAAAAGGAACTTGGAATATGACCTTCTCCGGATCTTTTAATCATTTCAACTATCTTTACTCTTAAATCTTTATTCATTTCTATTAAATCTTTCCTGTGGACGAAATAAATACTGATCCCTCTCTATGGGAAGAAGGCAGCTCTTCAATTTTTTTAGCTTTATTCCATGAAATTTTTTGGGAATAAACTTTTAATTTTTTTTCTTTAATCATTTTCCACAAATTATTTCTACTAGAAGCGGTAGATATTTCAATAATGAAATCAGTTTTTTTAAAGTCTTTATTTGTGAATTGGCTTAAAATATCAAACTCTGAGCCTTCCGCATCTATTTTAATTAAATCGTATTTTTTAGACAATTCTGTGGCGTTAATTACTTTAACTTTTAATTTTTTAATTGGTCCATAGCTCGTTTTTTTATTAGAAATATAGCTACCTGTTGTATTATTTACTATTCTAGTAAAATTAGCAGTTCCAGAGTAATTTGATACTGCTTTTTCTTGAAGATTAACCTGCACTCTATTTCTTTTAAATATTTTTTTTGCTATTTGGCAATGAACAGGATCGGGCTCATAAGCATCAACTTTATATCCACATTTGCTTAAAATTAAACTATGTAAACCAATATTTGCCCCTATATCACAAACTTTTTTATATTTTTTAATTCTAGAAAGATAAAATTTAAAAATTAATAATTCATCAATACCAAATAAATGGATAGAATTAATATTTCCAAGTTTTATGTAGGGAAAATTTATATTAAAATTTAAAAACTTAGTTATTTTTTTATATTTTAAAAAATTTAAAGTATATTTTAAGTTTAATAATCTTTTAAAAGTTTTATATACTAGAGAATTAGGGTTTTGAAAGTTTTTATTTTCGTAAATTAAATCTAATATTTTAGGTATTTCAAAATTTAAATCGGTAAATCTAAACTCATTAAAATCACGTCTTAACTTATATATATCTTTATCAGAGTTTAAAATTTTTACTAAATCCTTAGAACGCCACTGATCAAACTCAACACTAAAGTTTCTACCTCCTACGGTATCTTTATCAAGTTTCAATATTTTATTGAAACAAGCAATCACATCTTTCATAGAATTAAATTGATTATTTTTAAATCTATCAATTGTATTTTGATAGTTGTCTCTTGATAATTTTTTGGCATTTAAAGTTTGTTTGTGAATTTTAGTTTTTACCCAACCTGGTCCTATTATTGAAACTTTAATATCATTAAATTCTGTATCTAAAAGTTCTGTCATTTTAATTTGTGCAACTTTACTAATTATGTAAGCTGAATAATATTTAGGTGCATTATTGGTTCCTGGGCCAGCCCATAGCATTATAGATTTAATTTTATTTTTTTTTGATCTGTGGGGTATTAATTCTCTAATTATATACATTTGATTTGTAAAATTAAGATCAACTGACTTTGCCCAATCTTCACTACTTGCCTCGCTAAAAAGACCGATTGGATCCTGTGATGCTGGAAGAATAACTAAACAATCCCAATTTTTAAGATCTTTATTAGAGGCAAACTTTTTAATATTTTTTCTAGATGAGATATCTAATTTATAAGCTTTTACTTTTTTTAAATTTTTATTTTTTTTGGAATTATATGTATAAACTATTTTATTATTTTTTTTATTTAGATTATTGATAATTGAGCTTCCAATATCACTTGATCCTGAAATTATTATGTACTTCATATAAAATAATTTATTATTAAAAAGGTCCTTTAAAATATTTGCCAGGTATATCACTTGGACCTAATTGTACTAAGTCTTTTTTAACATTTTTATATTTTATTCCTAAGGATCTAAGAACATTTATTGCTATATCGTGTGCATGAATATAGAAATTTTTAGTTAAAGCTGGACTTGTTGGCTCAGGAACGTCTGGCATTGCAAGCCTTATAGGCGCTGTTTTAAGCAATCTAAATTTTTCAATTGAGACCCTGGTAATTATCTCAGAGGCAACTGATCCCGTTGTAAAACCTGTATCTAAAATCAATAATCTTTTTGTTTTTTTTATAGATTTAAATATAGTTTCCCAATCTAAAGGTTTGATCGATCTAAGGTCAATAATTTCTGCTTTTATTCTAAATTTTTCCCTGAGATATTTTTCAGCTTTAAGAGCCTCCAATGTCAAATAAGACATACTTAGTATTGTTATATCTCTACCTGCTTTACAAATTTTTGCCTTACCAATTTTAACTCTATAATCTTTTTTTTTATCAATTGCTGAAGTATTGTGTAGCCATCGATGTTCTAAAAAAATTACAGGATTTGGATCAAATATAGATGACAATAAAAGCCCTTTTGCATCATCTGCAAAAGATGGCATTACTACTTTTATACCTGGTATATGATTAAACCAGGCTTGAAGATTTTGAGAATGTGTAGGACCTTGTCCCCAACCTCTGCCAATAATAAGTCTTATTGTTATTGGCACTGGTCTTCGAGAGCCAAACATATAATACCATTTTGCTGCAGAATTAACTAGCTGATCCATTGCTAATAGAAAAAAATCTAAACGTTGATGTGTAACAACAGATCTAACTCCATTAAGAGCTGCACCAATTGAAACTCCCGTTAAAGCATTTTCTGAAGTTGGAACGTCAAATACTCTATCTGATCCAAAAATTTTTTTTAAATTTATCGTTGTAGAAAATACATTTTTTGGATCAGTTACTCCTAATCCATAACAAATCATTTTTTTATCTTTTTGCATTGCTATATGCAGGGCATCATTAATCGCTTCAGAATAAGTAAATGTTTTATTTTTGCGCATATACACCTTTATATGCCTCAGCAACACTCGGGAAAGGGGATTTTTCTGCAAAATTAAAAGCATTAATAATTTCTTTATTTACTTCTGCTTCTATACTTTTTAAATCCTTATTTAAGCTTCCTTTAATTTTTTTTTTAAAATTATTAATAGGATCTTTTTTTTTCCATTTATCAAAGTCTTCTTTAGCTCTGTATCCTAGATTGTTGTCGTAATTGGGCCCACAATGTTCTAACCACCTATAAGTAAAGAACTCTAAAAAAAAGGGCCCTTCTCCATTTCTAGTTTTTGATATAGCCGTGTTTATTGTTTTATGAATTTTAATTACATCATTTCCATCACAGCTTAGTACTTTTGGTCCTATCGCTTCTACCATTTTAGATATGCTTCTTCCTTTAGGCTGTCTAACAGATAATGGGCTATAAACTGAATAAAAATTATTTTCACATATAAATATTACAGGAAGTTTTTTTACTGTAGCAAAATTAATTGACTCATAAAAAACACCTTCTTCAACAGCACCATCTCCAAAAAAAATAAAGCTTATTTGTTTAGATTTATTTAACTTAGCCGAAAGTCCTAGACCAACTCCAATTGGAATACTATTTCCAACAATTGCAGAGGTTCCCATAAAATTAACTGATAAGTCAATCAAATGCATTGAGCCACCTTTACCTTTTGAACAACCAGTTTTTTTTCCATATATTTCTGCAATCATTGATTTAAGATTTCCACCTTTTGCCAAATAATGCGCATGACCTCTATGAGAGCTTACTACAAAATCTTTTTGTAACGCTAATTGAGAAAAAGCTGCAGGAACAGCTTCTTGGCCAATTGAAAGATGTGTAGGACATCTCATTTTGCCTTGATTATATCTTTTGGCAATTTCCGCTTCAACAGACCTAACTCGGTACATGTTTTTATACAAGTTTAAAAATAACTTATCTTTTAAGGAATAAACCAATAGTAATCTCCTTCATATTTAATTTTTTTAAAAAATAGAATCCAGTCTTCAACGGACATTATTGTTTTAGCAGTCAAATTCCATTCAAGCATCCTTTTTTTTTCATCATTATTTCTATAAGCATCTACTGTAATAAATGAATATTTATTACTAATACGGCTTATTTCCTGAAGAGCTAAAGCACACTCATCTTTTTCTAAGTTATGTACTGTATTTATAGAAATAACAACATCAAAAGAATTTGATGAAAAAGATAATTTTTTTGCATTTTCAATTTTTAAAAATTTTTTTATTTGTGGTATTGAATTACTAATAGCATATTCTGAAATATCTATTCCTGCTAAACTTATACCTGGGATCATCTTGTACAAATCAAAAAGCATAAAACCTTTTCCACAGCCTACATCTAATACAGAACTTTTTGAATTTAAATTCCAATATTTTTGAAAAGTTGGAATTACTGGTTGCCAAAATCTGGGATTATAGCTAAATCCACCATAACCATGTTTTCTATCACCATCAAAAAAATCTTTGCCGAATTTTCTAGCAATTTCAATATCTTTTTGTGATTTTTGATTTGCTCTTTTATCAAGATTTCTTTTAGATTTTGGATATTTAGCCAAAAGATCAATTTCTTTTCCCATAAATTTATTCTACAACTTTAACTCTTTCATCCATTTTACAGTGTAACATTCATTTTTATCTTTAATTTTATTTTCAATAAATTTTTGATGCATATCATTAATAGCTTCTTGAATATTAAATTTTTTAGAAAAACCTGTTGATAAAAGCTTATCTGAATTCTGGCGATATGATCTGATATCATTAGTTTCAGAAATGGCAATTTCAGAAGTAATTTTTTTGGATACCATTTTAGCTATATCAAGAACACTCAAATTTTCAAATCCCGCATTATAAAAACCAGAATCTAAATTCATGTTATTTAGAAAGTGAATATAAACGTTTGTTAAATCTTTAATATTAATGTTAGGTCTGACTTGACTGCCACCAAAGACAGTTATTTTTTTGTTAATAAAAGCTTGTTTTACGAACATATTAACAGTTACATCTAATCTCATTCGTGGTGAATAACCACAAACTGTGGCTGGTCTTATACAATGTATAATTATTTTATCTTTATAACTAAGCAAAATTCTTTCTGCTACCATTTTAGTTTTATTATAATAGGAGATGGGAACTAAATCTAAATCCTCTGTTACATGTTCCTCATTTTTAACCCCATACACACTTCCAGAACTTGCAAAAATAAATTGCTTTACCTTACCCTTAACAGCTTTATCAATTAATCTTTGAGTTGACAAAACATTAACATCCCATGAAAGAATAGGGTTCAGCTCAACCCCGGGATCATTTGCTATATTTGCTAAATGAATTATTGAATCGATTTCTTTCAAATCAATTAATTCAATCTCACTAATATTTTTTTTAATTATAATTAAATTTTTATGCGGCAATAAATAATTACCAAACCATTGTGTATCTATTACTGTTATTTTATGATCTAATGTCAATAATTTTTCTACAAGAACTGAACCCGTATAACCACAACCACCTGTAATTAAAATATTCATATAAATTAAATTTTATGCCTATATTCTCTCGGTAATTTTTTTAAATAACTTAATTTGCTATCTACCCATTCAAGTGTTTTAATTATCCCTCTATCAAGTGCAATTTTATCTTTCCATTTTAATTTTTTTCTGATTTTAGATGTATTTAATAAATATGCTTGGTCCTTACCTTTTCTTTCTTTTGATATTTTTACTAAATTTTCAAATCTCACAGATGTCAACATACATATTTTTTTTACCAAGTTTCTAATAGAAATAATTTTATTAGTAGATATATGATAAGTTTCACCAATTTTACCTTTTTTAATTATTTTATATATTGCGTCACAAACATCCTCTATGTAAATAAATGATCTTTTTGAATGTCCGCCACCATGCAAATTAATTTTTTTACCTAGCCTTGCTGATATCATTGCTTTGGTAATAATACGATATAATTGTTGTCCAGGCCCATATACATTTGCTGCTCTTGTAAAAATAACTGGAAATTTATAATTTTTATAAAAACTCATTAAATGAAGATCGCAAGAAGCTCTTGACACTGCGTATGGTGTACTAGGTTCAAAATTATAATTTTCTTTTATCCAGTTTTTTGTATTGCCGTAAACCTCTGGAGTAGTTATTTGGATATATTTTTTAATTGAATTAATTTTTCTTAGTTCATTATGAAATTTTACCTGACCTAATAAATTAGTTTGATACCAGTCTTGCGGCGAATCCCAACTTTGTGCAACCATACCTTGTGCTGCAAAATTAATAATAAATTGCGGCTTATATTTTTTTATAATTTTGATTAATAAGTGCAATTTTTTATTTATATCAATCTGAAAAAACTTAAATTTGTTTTTATTAACTTTCCATTTGTATGGTAAAAAAACTTTATTTAATTCTTTGGATCTACTAACTCCTAAAACTTTATGATTTTTGTTAATTAAATATTGAACAAAATGGGATCCTGAGAATGAATTGCTACCTATTACTAAATATTTTAATTGCATTATATATTACTCTTTATTTCAATATCAAAAAAAAATAAACTTTTAAATATCAAAAAATTAAAGTTTAATTTTTAACTATGAATTTGAACTATATTTTATAATTCTTGCTATGAATGAAAAAATTTTTATAACTGGAGCTTCTGGATTTGCAGGAAAATCACTTGTGAATTTTTTAAAGAAAAAAAAATTTCAAATAACCTCAGCAGCCTTTAAAAACACCAAAAACGTAAAAAATATAAAAATCGATTTAACAAAAAAAATTTTAATGAAAAAAAATTTAAATTGGATCATTCATAGTGCTGCTCATCATAAAGTTAAAGATTTTAAAAGTAAACCAAAACTTAAAGCTAAAAAAAATATTTTAATGGTAAAAAATTTAGTAAATTTTATTAAATTAAATAAAATTAAAAATTTCATTTACTTTTCTACGATAGATTTAAATTTTTCACCATATCCTTCTAATAAAAATATTTATTGTAAAAGTAAATATAAAGGAGAGAAAATTCTACTAAATGAATTTAAAAAAAAAAATTTAAATAATCTTGTAATACTAAGACTTCCTGCAATTGTTGGTAAAAATAGTGGCGATAATTTCATTAAAAATACTTTACTTAGTTTAAAAAAAAATCTTCCAATAAATGTTTGGAACATGAATAATAAATATAATAATTTAATTCATGTTAATGACCTTAATAAATTAATTTTAAAAATTATTTCTAATAGTAATAAAAAAATTTCTAAAAAAATTATTATAGACTGTGTGAGCTCTAAACCAATTAAGCTTAAAAAATTAAT
>MDSV01240126.1_pt1 | contig 12914 bp, 11 predicted proteins | sample 810851 | NCBI WGS metagenome assembly MDSV01 (sample SAMN05326640, study PRJNA326480) | marine metagenome | isolation source: seawater | place: Atlantic Ocean: North East | collected 2012 | reverse complement strand
GGGCTAGTCCAGCAGAGTTCAACAAAATATCATAAGGACCATTTTCAGTTACGTCCCGAGCTGTCTTCTCGATATCTGCTACATCCATTTCAAGTGTTTTTACATTCCATCCTTCAGAAACCATCTGATCGGCAATCTCACGCAGTTTTCCTCCTCGACGTGCTGCAATCGTAATTGTGGCTCCTCTTTCGGCTAAAGCAATCGCTCCAGCCAACCCAATCCCAGAGGATGCACCAGCAATTAGTGCACGCTTACTTGTAAGTTCAAATGAGGGTGTTCGTGGAAATTTCATGTAATTGGCTCATTGACTAAACTTATGTTAGCTAAGCTTTTCGCTTTGTTAAATTCAGATAAACGTAAAAATACATCAAGGCCTAGCTGCCGATAAATATCTAATAAATCAACCAAAACCCAATTCTCTCTAATAAGGCCATCTTCCACTCGCCAAAAATCTAATGAGCGCATCAAAACCTCTTTCTCTACGGGCGGGAGCCCCATCCAGCCATCATCTGACAAAGTAAGTCGCATGTTGGGCCATCCAGTTTCACACACATAGTTGCCCTCACTTATCCAATGAGACATTAAATCACCCATCGCGTCGAGTTTTCGATCTGGCATACCGCGCAGAAATGGAATTTGATGCCAGTTACGAAAACCTGTTATGCCTCGGGCTGTTCCAATTCCTGTCGGCCCATACCAGTTAAACTTTGAGTGCCAATGGGTGCTGAGTCGCATTATCTCTGGACCACCTTCAGCAGGATGGCGGCAAAGGTCAGTCAACATTGCTAAAACCCGTTTTAAAGCCATATCTCCATTGCCTAAAATACAAAGACCATCCTGTGTCATTGGCGCTGGCGTACAAAGAAAACTACCCAATTGAGGTGCCAAGGGCCAAGCACGGGCCTGCACCATAACTTCAGGGATATCCCAAATCGCTTGCATTTCAGAAACCGCACCATCTTCAATTTTAAAGAATTCATGAAAGCGCATATGGGTTAAATGACCAGTGGCTGGTATATTTAGCCAAGGTTTCACAAAAGTACCCATATAATTACCCATAGTACCAACCCAATCTTGGCCTTCGGGTGTAGTTCCAGCCATTGTTATCATATCCCGACGCTCAAGATCTGGTATTGAATTAAATAGTTGTGCGTATGCACCTTCATAAAGCGACTCAGGGCCAATTAACTCACCAAATGGATAACAAATCTGAAGCTTCGCTTTTGGCGTTAATAAGTTATTGAGAGCTGAACGTACTGGTAACTCTGCAAAATCCATCATTGCAGACTGAAGGGGCTTAATTACAGATTTCAACGCCAAAGGCGTCATTTTGCGGCCTCACCATACGGTATATTCTGCCCGCCATACCGCCGCACTCTTATATTACATTGTTCAGCATGTCCTACAAAACCTTCAAGCATACAAAGCCTAGATCCATATGCGCCAACTGAAGCAGCTGCCTCATCTGTTAAAATTTTCTGGTAGCTATGAGTCTTTAAAAACTTTCCAACCCAAAGGCCTCCTGTATAACGGCCTGCTTTTTTGGTTGGGAGCGTATGATTGGTTCCAATCACTTTATCTCCATTTGATACGTTTGTACGAGGCCCAAGAAATAGTGCCCCATAACAGGTCATATGCTCCAAGAACCAATCATCACGGTCAGTCATAACCTGAACATGCTCAGACGCTATATCATTAGCTACTCTAAGCATTTCCTCGTAACTATCGCAAAGTATAACTTCACCATAATCACGCCAGCTAACACCAGCCGTGTCTGCAGTTGGCAGAATTTGAAGCAACCGGTCTATTTCGGATATAGTCTGTTCAGCAAGTTTACGTGAGTTCGTAACTAAAACTGCTGGTGAGTTATACCCATGCTCTGCTTGGCCAAGTAAGTCAGTAGCACAAAGTTCCGCATCGACTGTATGGTCGGCAATCACCATTGTCTCAGTTGGCCCAGCAAAAAGATCAATACCCACACGACCAAACAATTGTCTTTTTGCTTCCGCAACATAAGCATTTCCTGGGCCAACTAATAAATGAACCGGATCTATACTCTCGGTACCAACAGCCATTGCTCCAACAGCCTGTATCCCTCCTAAAACATATATCTCATGCGCCCCTCCGAGATGCATTGCAGCAACAACGGCAGGATTTGGTTCTCCATTAAAGGGCGGTGTTGCAGCTATAATGCGAGGTACACCAGCTACACTGGCCGTTGCAATTGACATATGCGCCGAAGCAACCATCGGAAATTTTCCACCTGGTACATAGCACCCAACTGACTGAACTGGAATATTCTTATGTCCAAGAATAACTCCAGGAAGGGTTTCTAACTCAATATCAAGCATGCTATCCCGCTGCGCTTTAGCAAAATTAATTACCTGTTTTTGAGCAAACTTGATATCATCCAAATCATTTAAACTCACCTTGGATATTAAAGCATCAATCTCAGGCTGCGTTAACTGGTAATTCTCACGGTCATAGCCATCAAACTTATTTGCAAGTTCACGTACTGCGGTATCACCACGTTTTTCAATATCTTTTAAAATCTCAGAAACAGTAGAGGCTGTTTTTGCATCGTCTTCTGCTCGATCCACATCGGGCTTGCCGTGCTTGAGGTACGTTATTGTCATAAATTTTCCTTGCCCCAAAACCTATCAGAAATAAAATCAAATTTTACCGTCATGAGTTTCTTACATAAACCTAGCAGGGGGAAAATTCTTACCCTGACAGGTTGAAACCAAAAGACGTAATAACTGACAAGTATTCATCAACTTAGTTTAAGCTCAGTTTATAGCATTCAAACAAACAACCTAGCTTTGCATACGATTGCAAAAAGATTGCAGCCACGCAAGCAAAATTTTAAAAACCCGCTATTTAATTTGAGCTAATAAATCCACATCTTGCATCATGTAAAAATGCAAAAGATCAATAAAGATCCAGTTTTCAGCTAGCTTATGACCGTCGCGACGGTATAGATCCACTATACGCATATCAGCCGGGGAATTACTTGACGGCAAACCCAAAAAGCCATTTGATTTCATCGTTAAACTTGGATAGCCAAAAAAGCCTCCAAAATTGCCCTCTCCTAAACGCGCCACGTGTTCAGTATGACCAACATATTCCAAACCGTCCTCAAAAGGCCCAGAATGCCCAAGACGGTAGCCTTCAAAGAATCCGCTTACACCAATTCCACCTGGACCGAACCATGTCATATCTGAATTCCAAAAGTGTTCCATATGCTGTTTAGGACTAGCTATCTCTGCCCGACGTAAATCTTTAACCATGGTCGAAATTAATTTTAATGTTGCCAAACTTTCCGATTCAGAACTGGCTTGGTATTTAAGCCCGTCATGATCGCGGGGGCCGGGTATCAGAACGGATAGACCAGTTGTACAAGAGATGGGTAGCCGCCCCGTTTGATCAGCTAAGTTTAAAATATCAACATAATTAGCCGTCTCAGTGATTTTATTATTCTCAACTCTATGAAATTCGCAATAGCGTAAAAATGATAATTTCTTCGATGGTGAAATACCTATCCAGGAAGAATTCCAAATACCCATGAGATGGCCCATCTCAACTACCCAAACGGAATTAAAATTATCAATTTCATTACGGCCGGCAAAAAAAATGTCAGGCCGCCGCTGTAAAGTTCCCATAGCCACTTTAAGCGGGTCCCAAAATAGGTCTGCGACAGCCTCTACCCCAGTGGCTTCGTGAAAAGGGTGCATACCGCGCCACAGATAATCAGATGCAACATAGGGGAAAAGGGCTGAAGCTGACTCACCTGGATTGGCAATATCAAGAGCAGCATTTGTATTTAACACTAATGACTTTGCTTCTTGCAAATCATCCATCAAGTCTTGCCTTTGCAATTTGCATCATCAAATCAAGCTCATTAAACAGTTGGACTTCTTTCACAATAATACCATCCCTAAGGACCCACTGAGTTAGGCCCCAAATTTGACATTTTTTATCTGTAGGCCGCCGATAAAGTGAGCCCCCAGAATGAACGCCCTCGGCACTCCAACGAGTAGAAATCAAATAACCATCATTATCATTTCCTACCCAATAAACTTCATCAATTTGCAAAAGAAAATCCGAGAACGTCTGGTGAAACTTTTCTATATAATTCCGGTAGGCTTCAGTTCCTTTAAATTTCCGGTTTGTCGTACCCTCGAAATCTACGTTAGGAGAATAAGCCATTTTTAATTTAGATCCATCACCATTCCAAACATTTTCATGAATTTCACGGCTAAATGTATCAGGGTCAAACCCATCCACTGGTTCTGCCTTGCTAAGCGCTTCACTCGGGGAAACAGCACTGCGTAAATTGTCCCACACCTTCTGAGAACGTGGCCATCCTGGTGGTGGGTCAGCAACGAGACGATCGACTTCTTCCCATAGATCAATACCAAGCTGCTGAAGCATAGCTGAGGTGTTATACAAAACGTGCTCCAAAAAGATGTCATTTTCCTTGGCGACACAATTAGCAATGACGGGAACGTTAATCACATGGCCAGTCGCATCACCATAACGACTTTTACCAGTGTTGGTTGCTATAATTCTGGTAAGATGCGACGTGTGAAAAGCTACTTGATCGTCACCACTCCAAATTATTTCTTCAGCATTCAAAACTATATCGGGAAAGGCGCTTGTTGTATGGTAGGTATCGGCGATAATTTTTTTGTTACCGGACTGAAGTCCATAATCATCATAAACAAGACTATCATCTGAGTAGCAATCAGAAATATATTCAACCTCTCGCTCATTTGTTTCCCAAATACGATAAGTAATACGAACGATGTAATCGATAATATTGCGGTATTCTGGGTCAAACCCCATCAAAGGTTGATTAATACCTAAATAAGGCGGAATGCGGTGAGCTTGGTTTTTAGTATACGATTCAAGAGATATCGCAAAATTATTTGGCATATGCCGTCTAGATAGGGCCGCAGCTGGATGATGAGATTTTAATCGAGGTGGAATAAATTTATTCATGACTTTTCTCCAATTTCTTTTATCAAATCAACACCCTGCTGTTTAAGAAAGTGCAAAATATCGATGAATATCCAATTTTCAGCTAATTTGTCTCCATCCCGGCGATAAAAATCTACAACCCGCATTTCTGCTAGTGCCTCACTGGGCTCAACACCCATGAAACCAGCCTTATTTCGCATAGTCAGGCAAGGCCACCACATAACAGCGCTGAAATTACCCTCTGCAACCGCCAGCTCCCAATCATGAATTTCAGTAGTCTCAAGGTACTCTTCAAACGGTCCAGTATGCCCACGACGATATCCAGAAAAGCCTAAGCTTGCTCCAATACCAGTTGGTCCAAACCAATTCATATCAGTGTGCCAGAACCGCTGAATGTGATCAGGTGGCGAAGTGTAGCTTTGCGCTAACTCTGTTAACATATCGACGGTTAGTGCATGCGTTTTCTCGGTTATACTACTTTCTATTTCAGTGGCTATCAGGCCATCATGTGTTTTAGGACCGGGCGACATCATGTGCCCACCACTTTGATTGCGGAGAAAAGGGTTATGCCCCGCTTGCGTAATCACAGCAAAGATATCCAAGAATTCTACCGTTTCTACAATCAAATTTTGTTCAACACGATAAAGGGTCGCATAAGGAAGGTATATGGCTTTACCAGTAGCAGAAATAGAAATCCAAGTATTGGTAAAATCACCAATGAAATTACCCATTTCGATGACCCAACAGCCAGCAGAGTCAGATAAATTATGACGACCGCTAAAAAATATGTCTGGACGACGCTGTAAAGACGACATCGCCATTTTTAATGGAGCCCAAACCTTACTTACCAAAGCTTCCAATCCCTTAAGTTCGTAAAAGGGGCTAACACCGCGATAAGCGTGTTCTTTAATCATAAATTTCTTGAAAACTTGCAGTATCTCGGCGGCCGAACTAGCACCGTCCAACGCTGATGTATACTCGTGGACAAGCCGTTTAGCTATTTGTATATCTTGGGTCATATCCAAACCTTTACGTTCTAAATTATCTTAAATTCAGCAATTTTGCTGCTAAGTTAATTCAAAAAATAGCTAATTCAGAAGTCCATCCCCAACATTCCAAATAACCTGTGGGACAATAAATTTTTTATCTAAGTAGAAATAGCGCTTAGTTCTTGAATGTAGTTTCAAATTCCTCAAGGATATCATCCCTTTACTGCTCCAGCAGTTAAACCACTAACAATTTGTCGCTGAAAAAATAGAACTAAAAAGAACAACGGCAACATCGCACTAACAACAGCAGACACAGCAAACATAACATTTCCTTGTTCTCGGATTTGTGTCAAAAAGCTTGCCACCTTTGGCACCATCGTATGATTTTCTGAACTTAAAAGCATCGATGTTATAGCAAAATCATTATAAGCAAGAAGAAATGAGAAAAGTCCTGTAGTAATTACTCCAGGCCACATGACGGGTATGATAACGTGTCGGAATGCTTGAAATCTGGTGCACCCATCAACCATAGCGCTTTCATCCATGTCCTTTGGAATATTTAAGAAAAAGGAATGTAGCATCCAGAGCGTAAATGGCTGGTTAATCGCCACCAGTACAACAATAGTAGTCGATAATTTACCCCATAAGTTCCATTCAAAAAACGGCAAAAGATATCCAGATACTAAAGTAATATGCGGCATAGCCCTAAATACCAGAGCTGCAATTAAAAGAAAGAAAGCATACCGATAGCCGGATCTTGCTAGAGCATAGCCACCCAGTGTACCCATAGTTAACGAAATAACTACTGTGCAAACCACAACAATTATTGTGTTCAGGACATTGCGCCAAAACTCTTCCTGAATCCACGCGCCGTAATAACCATTGCCAGTGAAAGGTCCACCTGTTTCCGAAAGGGTATAAACCCCATAAACCGCATTACGCCAATCCGCTTTTGAGAAAAAATCTCCTTGAACTTTAAATGACCCCCAGACCGTCCAAATGAATGGCCCCAGCGCTATCAAGAGCCAAAATACGACCATGGACGTTGAAAACCAAGTGAGGAACCTAGAGTTTTTAGCTACCAAAGTTGCCATCTCAAGCACTCCTACTATTAAATTCACGCCACGTATGAATCAAAACTGGTAATAAGAGAATGCAAACACCGACTATTGTCATCATTGAGGTAGCAGCGGCAGATCCAAATAATTTATCCTGACCCGAAAGATCATTGTATATGATCCAACTCAATGATGAGGCCTTAGCCTCTGCTGAAAAACCAACAATAGGTTCAAAAACTCGGAAATTGTCCATTAATTGCATTAATGTTATAAATACTACCAGAGGCATCATGTAGGGAATAACCACAAACCGTACTTGCTGCCAACGTGATGCTCCATCGATTTTTGCAGCCTCAATCGTTTCTGACGGAACAGTTTGAAGGCCAGCATAAAAAACCACAAAAGCAAAAGGAGCAGAATGCCAGATACCATATATAAAAAGCATGATCCAAGTTAACGGCCGAGATGCCTTTAAACTTAAATCAGGATCATCAAAAATAAGCTGTAAAGAGGCCCCAATTATGCCGCTAGAGTCTACCATCCAAAAAAGAATGAGAGATCCAATCAACGGTGTAACAATCATGGGCAAAAGTGATACAAAAATTGTTGGCCCTTTGGTGATTTTTGGTAAGCGATTTACACCAAGAGCAATTAATAGGCCCAAAATTATTACAAAAGGAGTGACAGCTGCCGTATAGGCTAATGTAAAATAAAGTGCTTTATAAAACGGTAAATTGTAGGTGCTTCTTAGAAATCCAACTATAGACTCAGATTTTACCCATAACTCACCAAGTTCTGCAAAAGCTAGATGTCCCCGATTAGTGTAAGTACCCAGGGAATTAAACTGCCCCAATGGTGCCGCTGCTTTCAATGCTGCGTTGGCTTCAACATCGACTTGAATGACAGTTTCACATTTAAATGGCCCACAGTTCTCTACTTCTCGCGTTACTTGCTCATGAGACACGTAGAAAGACTGAACAGCCACTGATAAGATAGGTAGTGCGATAAACAAAATCATGGCTAGAAATGATGGCCAGATAAATCTTAAAAAAGTTCCATGGGGCATCAGATTATCGCTTTTAAATAAAAGTATTGCAGCGCCAAATTGGCGCTGCAATAGTACTGTATTAGTTCAAGAAGCCTTTTTCTGTGGCTTGCACAGTGTATGCCGCTTCAATATCAGCCAGTGTTTGCTCAGCACTTTCGTTACCCTGTAGAAAATCTGGTAATTCTGCAGAAAATGCCATATGCAACAAGCCCATATAAGGAAGCATTGGGTACGGATCCGCTCCCGCTGATGCAACCTTCGAAACACCCGCAGCAGCTAGTCCTGGCTTATAGCTATCCATAAGCCAAACAGCCTTATCGTTGTTTGCCGTAACCATATTATCCGAGATACCGTTTACCATCGCAATAAATGTTGCTTCAGCATCTTCATCTGAAATATTTTTTGCAATGGTAAATCCATCCCACCATAGTGAAGAAGATGGAGTTGATCCACCAGCGACAGTCATACCACCCGCAGGAATTGTAGCAGCAGCGATCTCAGCAGTTGCTCCTTCATCATCAATCAAACCACCGACAGAGGAACCCCACATTACGGCCATTGCTAACTCGCCAGACTCCCAAAGTGGTGCCACAGCTCCAGTGTTGAATGTCAAATAATCTGGATTGGAATAACCGACTAGAGACTTCAACATGTTTAATGTTGCCACACCCTTATCGTTATTTACCGAAGCCTCCGCTGTTCCAGACTTGAAAAATTCGCCGCCATGGCCAAGGTACATGTTTACAAATTCCTCGCCTAAATTCCAATCAGGCTTAGATAGCATTGCGAATGGGTATTCCATTATTCCAGCAGAACGAATTGCCTCAGCTGTCTGAAGTACTTCCTCGTATGATGTTGGTATTGATGCTCCAACTTTGTCCAATATATCTTGCCTTACTACCAAATGCTGGGCGTTTGCCATGAATGCTACAGCCATAATCTTGCCATCAATTCTAATTAATTGATTGGATTGTAAGCTCTGACCATGCTTCGCCACAAGGTCATCTAGTGGTCGGATCAAACCATCATTGAGCAACGGAACGATCGAGGAATTTGCAACAATTTTACTAGTGTATTCTGACGGGTTGGCCGTCATAGCTGCAACTTGGATTTCATTGTGTTTGGTCGAATGGTTCTTTGAAAATGATGCCCCACCACCAACGCATTTTTCAGCAAAATCAACAACTGCGTGAAGTGCAGGGAAATCATTAGCCAAAATACGCACGCTGCCTTTGCTAACAGGGCATGCCGCAAATGCGGTACTAGCCGAGAACGCGACAGCAGCTGTCGCGATTAATACTTTGTTCAAAACCTTCATTTATTTACTCCCTATGATGGTTGATCTTAACTTAACAAAAAAATCGTATAAAACCGATGCACGCTTAAATTGCAATCGTATGCAAAGATGTTAACTGATTCGTTATGATTTTAAAAATACTTTTCTACAAACCAGTGATAGTTCTCTGTCGCTCAATGAGGTCAATACCGAGTTGATCGAGAAAGTGCAGATGATCAATAAAATTCCAGTTTTCGGCAATTAAACTGTTTTCACGCCGATATAAATCTACCACACGCATTTCAACTTTTTTATCTGATCTTGGGGCAAGACCAATGTATCCACCTAATGACGTGACATCAAATGTTGGCCATCCAAAAAACCCACCAAAATTTCCTTCAGCTATCTCACACCGGTGTCCAAAAAAATCACCCCATTTCAGACCACTTTCAAAAGGCACACAATGTTGTTCCAGATAACTTTTTTGGGTGTAGGGAGCACCAATCCCACCAGGACCCCACCAAATCATATCCTCAGTCCAGTCTAAAGAAAGGTCAGTATCAGTTGTGTGTACATCCACAGAAAGCAATCTATTTATCATACGCTGAAAAAGTTTTAATGTCTTGATACCTTCAGCAGGCTTTTGAGTATTAAACAATAATCCGCCCTGATTGCGAGGACCGGGCGTTACCATAGTCGCTGCAGTTGACGGCGGGATAACCTCAGCACCAGCCTGATGCATAAAATTCATAACATCAAAAAAAAGTGTTGAATCTATTATTTTTTCATCTTTAATTTTATTAAATTCTACATATCTCAACATGGTTGCATGACCAGTTGGACGAACACCCAAAAACGGTGAATCAAAACGACCAAGAAAATGTCCCATTGATACAACCCAAAGCGTTTCGCCATCATCCAAGTCATTGAGGCCAGAGAAAAAAATATCTTGGCGGCGCTGTAAAGGGGCAAAAGATTGCCGCAGTGGGAGCCAAAAATTATTGGTAGCTTCCTCTAAAGATGCGGTGGATGAGAATGGATGCACAAAGTGAAATTGACAATTAGGATGAGTATTTTTGGCCATTGCGGAAGTCAGGTTTTGTAAGCTGGCTGAGTCAACAGACATAAAATGATTTAGTACAACCTTTTTTGCTTTTGCCAATTGATCGCTCAAGTCAACCATATTCCAAATCCATACCTTCACAAATTATTTGAACTATTTTTATTCTCTTTTGGACTAAATATAAATGACTAACCTTCAATTCGAGCACCAGTTTTTGCATCAAACAAGTGACAAAACTGAGAGGAAATTTGAAAGGAAACCATATCATCTATTTTTGCTCGAAAAGTTTTTTCAGCCTTTACAGCAACTAGCGTACCACTAACACGGATTGAAACCATCGTTGCATCCCCCAGAAGCTCCTGTGTATAAATAGGAGCTGTTATTTGACCAACCTTTTTAGCAATAGAAGCATCTTCGGCTCGAAACCCAAGAATTACCGAACAGTCGGAAACTGAAAAACCAGATATTTCAGTATGCTCCGCTTTGAACACACCGCCCTTGATTTCACCTTCAATCAAATTCATCGCTGGATTACCTATAAAACTAGCAACAAACGCATTCGCCGGATGATCATAAATTTCAGTTGGTGATCCAACCTGCTGTACCACGCCCTCTCGCATTACCACGACTCGATCGGCCAGCGTCATCGCTTCAATTTGGTCGTGCGTGACGTAAATAGTAGTCACTGCAAGTTCATGGCTTAAATTTTTTATTTGGGCACGAGTGGATACACGAAGCTTCGCGTCCAAATTTGAAAGTGGTTCATCCATCAAAAATACGTTGGGTTCGCGAACAATTGCGCGTGCTAATGCTACCCTTTGCCGCTGACCGCCTGATAATTCTGCAGGTTTCCGGTGAAGAAACTCATCTAACTCAACCATGCCACTGGCCCGTCGGACCTTTTCATCATGATACTTAGAATCAATGCCACGAACCTTTAGAGGAAACCGAATATTCTCATAAACATTCATATTGGGATAAAGAGCGTAGCTTTGAAACACCATTGCAACATCTCGGTCTTTCGGTTCGAAGTCGTTAATACGAACACCGTCAATCCAAATGTCTCCTTCGGACACTTCTTCGAGACCTGCTATCATCCGCATTGTTGTAGTTTTTCCACACCCAGATGGGCCTAAAAGAACAAGAAATTCTTTATCAGCAATGGTTAGGTTGAAATTTTGTACACCAACAAAAGATCCCCATCTCTTTGATAAATTCTGTAATTTAATTTCAGCCATAATAACCCTTAGCTATCGTCAGTTCCTGAAAAGAGGATTCTTATATTGCATACGCTTGCAAAAAGATTAGTGTCACGCAAGCACTTATTGTTAAAATAATCTACATTAAAGTGGTCTATTCCATAAATAGAGGAAACAGAAATAAAATGTTGGGCTTTCAGCGTGAAAAGGGAATTGTCAAAGATTATTATCAAGCTTTGGACAATGCAAAGATCTATGAAGTCGACAGCACTTTAAGGCGTTTCACATCTCAGAATTATACCTGGAGAGCCTTTCATCCGTTTAACCTTCAAACTGATATCAAAGCTGTAAGTGATACTTTTTGGAAACCATTCTTGACATCCTTTACACACATGCGGCGCCGCATGGATGTATTTTTTGCTGGCAATAATTTTATAGACAATGGAGAATCAGTGTGGGTGTGCTCCATGGGACACCTCATGGGTCTTTTTGATAAAGCTTGGTTAGGAATTCAGCCCACCAACAAAATTATATTGCTCCGATATGCAGAATTTCACAAAATTGAGAATGGTAAAATTGCGGAAACCGCATTCTATTTTGATATCCCTCATCTGATGATCCAAGCGGGTTACAAGCCATTTAAAAATCCTACCGGAAAACATTTAGTACAACCAGGACCCGCGACACACGATGGTCTATTGTTTGAAGATGCACCTCAAAAAGACGGTCAAAAAACTATGGATGCAATGCACGCTATGATCAGCGACCTTGGAACATGGCAACTTGGGCTGCCTTTGGAAGAGGAATTAAAGCGAACATGGCATAATGATATGCTTTGGTGGGGACCAGCAGGTATTGGTTCTTCTTACACTATCGAAAGATATGCCAAACAGCATTCAGGGCCTTTTCGCGCGGCAATGAGTGATCGCTCATCGACCGGGCATATCGCTCGCATTGCCGAAGGTCACTACAGTGGATTTTTTGGATGGCCAAATTTCACAGCAAAACCAACTGGCGGTTTTATGGGTTTACCTCCAAGCAATAAATCCTGCGAATTCAGGGTAATTGATATTTACCGACGTGAAGGCAGTAAATTGAAAGAAAATTGGATTTTTATTGATCTTCTTCATTTCTTCAAACAACTAAATGTTGATATTTTAAATAACTTAGAAAATTATAAAAAATGAAAATATTAGATGCTCATCATCACTTGTGGAATTTATCAGCAGTAGAATATCCGTGGCTCAATGCTAAGGACCAAAAACGCTTTTTTGGTGACCCTTCACCAATCCAACGTG
>MDSV01204920.1_pt1 | contig 12915 bp, 7 predicted proteins | sample 810851 | NCBI WGS metagenome assembly MDSV01 (sample SAMN05326640, study PRJNA326480) | marine metagenome | isolation source: seawater | place: Atlantic Ocean: North East | collected 2012 | reverse complement strand
TTTGCTTCTAATGCGCTTTTAAAGAATGGTAGAGCCTGTTCGACCTTACCAACACCAACTGCCAACACACCCATGTTATGATTGGCATCAGGATGTTTGGAATTAGCTTTCAGGATCGCTGTATAATACCGATCAGCTTCCTGAACCTTGCCAGCCTTATGAGCCTCAATACCCTTCTTTAATGCTTGGTCTAGTGTGAGTTCCATTTATTCCACTTTTTCGAAGATCGCAGTTTATACATATATTAAAATATTTAGTAAATATAATGTCCGTAATTTTGACCCTCTACAATATCCAAAGCCGCCGAAGCTGCTTTTCCCGGTTACCTATTTGCTTTAAGTGTTTTTTTAAATAGATAGCTGTAGGTTCGAATTCCAAGAATCGTACCTAGTCATCTTTCCAGTAGCTTTGTATTTTAAATATTCTGTCTGTTGCCTTGGGCGAATGGTTGTTTAATGGCTGAAACTGTAGCCACGAACTACCATAAAAGCTTTTTAAATCTACCCTTGGATTTATTACTGCATTTCGTCAGATCCGTAAATGGCATTAGCTTCTTTCATCTTTCTGAACCACTTGACCATCACTTCGACTCGCAAAAAAACGGCTGTATAATCGTAATATAAAAATTTTAATCAAAAAAATTTTGAATGTAGATACATCTGCTAGCGGTAATAGTGGTCTAGGCGGCTCGGTAGGGGCACGCAAAATGTCTTTTAGAGCATCCTTGAGCTGTGTTAAGTGACCCTGGCTATTCATTGTACGAACAAACTTAGAATAGACGAATGGCTTAGACAAGAACCGGTGACGAGGTCCGACTCTGCTCGAGACGACAAAAATGAGTTTCCAGATGTTAGGCTATTCACCAGCCGGGCTCAAGAGCAAGGCCCAAGGCCTTTTTTTAGAGCTGCTTTACCAATGTAGGCTTCAACTAGTTCGTGCAGGTCCATAAAATAAGCGCGCCAGCTTAGCTGCTGGCGCGCTCTGTTTACTTAAAGCTTTTATCGCGTAAACAACTTATGCGATAAGATCAAAGTTGGCTGCAACAAAACTGTTGGCGTCAGAGACACCTACGAACCTTACCAAGTTTGTAGCCGAAAGGTCATTGGTAGCATCGTAGTGGTCATTGTTAGTAGCAGCTGTGTTTATCTCAACATGAGTCAAATAACTATCCGTACCATCATCCCAAAGAGCTAGGAACGCATCCTTGGCTACATCGGTACCATCCATTGTAAGCTCAGCACCACCACTTGCTTCAAGAGCTGTCTCCAGCGCCGCAGCGTTAGCAACGTTCGCAGCTAAATCAACGTGCAAGATGAGTGTGTCTGTAGTTATTGTAGCCATGTCAGTAGCACCAGTGATCTTGGATATGACCACAGCGTCAGTGGAAGCAACAGAATTAGCCGCAGCATCAATATTGATCAGATCAACATCAGCGTTACCAGCAGCGTCATCTTGCATTGATGCAAGTGAGAAAATAACCTGGTCTCCGCTCGCACCTGCAGTAAAGTCTTGAATTGTATCTAGACCATCATTTGTATCAGCTATAGTAACAGTGTCTGCACCAGCACCAGTAGTGATGTTATCTGCGCCAACACCACCAGTAATTGTATCACCACCAGCACCAGCGTCGATTACGTCGGCACCACCGATAGTTGTGATAACGTCTGCACCTGCGCCTGCTGAAACAGTATCTACACCTGCACCACCGAAAATTTGGTTACCATCAGCGGTACCTGTGATGCTGGATGAGGCAGTTCCTTGAGCGAAGTCACTAAGGTCAATATGCTCGACACCTGTCTGTGCAGCAGCGTTAGCTGATCCAAGCAACTGGCTGATTTGGTCTGTGGTCGATGTAAGGTCAATCACAGTAAGACCAGTACCAGAGGCACTATCCAAAGATAAAGTATCTCCGTCTGAACGATCAACAACGGTGATCGCATCAGAACTACCTAAGTCAATTGCTTTCAACAAACCACTTGTTCCAACATCCAAATGTACCATGTCGTTACCAGAACCCATAGTCACTGTTGCACCAGTAGCCGCTGTTACGAATGGAGTACCGTCATCACCGAGATCAATGTCACCAGTAGCTCCACTTGCGTCTATTGCGGTTAGAGCCGTATTACCGGTTGTAGCAGTAGCACCAAGCGCCATGTCCACAGCACCTGAGATATTTAAAGTTGTCAGGTCTGTCATGGTGAATGTTGCAAGTGATACGCTGTTGCCCGATAAAGTAGCACCAGTTGTTGAACTTGTTGCAAGGTTCAATGTTTCAATATCGTCCGCAACAAATGCTGCTGCACCCAGAGCACCAGTTGCGCCAGCTTCAGTCACGCGAAGCGTAAGGTCCAAAACATCTGCCGAACCATCAGACTTCAGGTCAAATGTCAAAGTATCATCTGCGTCGGCAACTGCATCAAGCGTTACACTTGATCCGCTTACAGCATCGTCGATAGTAAGGTTTGCTTGCATCCGGTCAGTTTGAGTAGCCCCGTCACCGATTACGAATGATGTCGCGTCTTCGATATTATCAACATCCAGTGTTGCTGCAGCATTAACAAGGTCAACTTGCAACGTTTCAAAGTCGTTAACAGTGCCCATAAGAGCCGCACCTAACTGGTCTTCATCATCCACTCGGAATGTGTCAGTACCAGCTCCGCCCTCGAAGCTATCATCCGCTGTGATCGATCCACCAACGTTTAATGTATCGTTACCTGAGCCACCAGTAAATGTAAGGTTATTTGCAGCAGTTGCCTCTACAGTTTGAGCACCGGTTGCATCAGAAGCATCGTATGTTGCCAGAGCGGAAAGCGTGGTAGTTGTAGCATCAAGACGAACCGCACCTGCGCCACCAACATCTATTTTTGTAACACCAGCAGCAGTTAACAATGTGTCAACACGAAGCGCGACATCTGCATTAATATTTACTGTAGCTGTACCTGCAGCCAACTCCAAGTCATTAAAACGTGATGCATTGTCAGTTGCATTAATTGTAATAGTTTCGACACCTCCAACTAATGCAAGATCAGCACCATCTTCAACACCATCAACGTTTACAGTCGCTGCATCGGCCGCACCAGTAACTGAAGATGCTTTAAATGTAGCGGACGTATCCATGTCAGAGTTAGAGTTAGTGAACGTCAACTCCATAGAGGTCAGCAAGTCAGTTAAATCACTTGCTCCGGTAGTTGATTTTAATGTCAAAGAAGTAATTCCAGAAATATCATCTGCATCCAGATTACCACCATTCGTAGCTTTATATACAAAATTTTCAACATTTGAGATGGACATTCCGCTGTAAGCATTAGCAGTCGTATTTGTGATTGTGACTGTATCCGTACCAGCTCCCCCATCAACAACATCAGAGCTTGATGCTGTTTCAGTGGTTAGTCCATTCTGTACACCTACAACCGAATCATTACCAGCTCCACCTGTCAGATTATCTGACAAAGATGTTGTTAGCACGAGACTTTGAGCCGTCGTGTCTACAGTTGTAGTAGAAGAAGTATCTGTGCTTGTTGATGTAGATGCGGTGTCGTCAGACCCGCAAGCTGCTAACGACAGGGCCATAAGAGATACGCCACCTGCACGCGCTGCTTTCGCATTTTTCTTTTCCCAAACAGCAGCAAATTTCTCTGCTAACGTAGACTGTTTGTTGGAAGCGTCCATTTCATTTTGAAATGTACCTGTCGAAATCATATTCATGTTTTTTGCTCCATACAAATATTTAACGGCACTAATGCCGGGTTTACATGCAATCTTAGAGAAACCCAAGATTACCTCAAATAGCAAGGTAAAAATTCTGACTACGGTTGTCAAACACTTATCAACTGAAATGTGTTGCAAACCTGCATCATCTATCCACACCCTTATTATTTGGAACGCGTGTACCGATAAACACTGTGTAGATCAAGCCCTTAAAAACATTTATCACATCCAAGTTCACTTACCAACCGGGGCAAGTTTCTCCGACATACGCACTAGAAGCCAAGAGCATTACTCAGCACACCAAGAGAACTAACTATAATAAGCTCAGATTTATGTTTTTCCGTTAGAAATTTAATTTCCTTTGATTCCGCCTCATACAATCGAGCCTCGGCCGACAAAACACTATCCAAAGTGGAACCACCTATAATTAACTGCTGCTTTAGGTAAACAATCTCATCAGACGTTAACTTCGCATTTTTATTGGCTATTAGAATCGCCCTATCCATAGACTGAATGTTCTTTCTTGCCATCTCAACTGTTTGAACTCCGGTTCTGTAGGTTACTTGAATTTGCGCAACCCCTGCTTGAGCTTCTGCTTCTGCTTGTTGAATTTCAGCCTCAAACATGCCCCCATTGAAAAGTGTTTTTCGCGCCACCAAACCAACTTTCTCATCTGAATCATATCCACTACCTGCAAAAGGCTTTAGCGCACTTGCCTCAAACCCAACGTTGAAGCCACCCTTTGCTTTTAACGACGAAACCCTCGCCAAGCTCGCTTGGTAAGCCGCGTATTGTGCGCGAATCAAAGGAGCGCTCTTGATCATTTCATCATCAATAGAAGTTGGTACTAAACTAGTAATGAATTTATGGTCGTAGGGAATCTCTTCTCTAAGATCACCAAAGGAATTTAAAAACGCAGTTTCTGCTTGAATTAGACCTTCTGCTATGCTCGTTTGCTCAATACGAATAGCAGAAACTGTCCGCTGCGCTGCAGCTACTTTGCTTACATCACCAATTCCAGCTTCCGCGACCCGTTCTAGCTGAACTATGAGGGGGTCAAGAACGGCTATGCGCTTATCTATTTGCTGCTGCAATTTCCTATATTTTTCTAACTCAAGCCATATTTCACAAAGACTATATGCCCGATCATTTACGGCGGCAGTTAGGTTCATATTAGCGGACACCGCTGCAAATCGAGCAGAGTCTATTTGAGAGTCCAATCTACCGCCATCAAAAATTAACCGCGATGCATTCACAGCCAAAGCCGCCCCTTTAGTGTCGTCGGTTATATCTTCTATTCCAGCGTAAAATGTGGTTCCTACCTGAAACTCCTTTTGTGCAATATTAGCCCCAACCTCTGCCAATTTTGATTCAAGATTCCGACGCTTTGCGATAATCGCTGGGTCAGAATCAATTGCATAAAAGATTACCTCAGCAAAGTTAGATCCACTATTTGTATCTGCCAGCGATCCGTCTAGCATTTCACCCAGCGGGATCGTCTTTTCGTGCTTCAATGACTGAGAAGACGTTCTTTTAGAACGAGTGGCCACTTTGGTTAAATCGAGAATAACAGAGGGAGCTTTTTTTAGGTTACTAAAATCTGGGGACTGACAACCAGAAACAAAGAATAAAAGAACAATAAAATAGCCAACCTTTAACACTTGTCTCTCGTACATTAACGCCCCCTTTTACTGCTCTAAAATATCTTAAATTATTTAGAAGCTCTGCTCAAGCACAAACTAGAAATCTAATTTATGACCATTACCCACTTTTTGCCCAGAATTAAGGACTCCGTATAAATAAACAGAAGTCACCGGAGACAGTATGCTAGACTCGTTTAATATTCTGATAATTTCAACTGTATCAGACGTAGTTAATGAATGCGAAATAGAGAGAAAATCACATGGGGTATTGTCACAAGTAGATCGGCCAATTAAAGATTCATCATCGAGGTTTATTTTCAAATTCGAGCCAAAGTTGGATAATTCACATAGCTCAACTAGACAGCTAAATGCATTAGTATTCGGCTTTAAATTCATTCTTAAATCGACACTTCCTTTTATTTTTGACACTTGAATATCATCAAATTTTATTTCTGAAATAGCTGTAATCTCTGCATTTGTTCTTTGGAATGAAAAATCAATGGCGAGTTTACTTGGAGGTAATAAACCAACATAATTTTCTCTAATGTAGATATCCATCTTGCCAAAGTCACCTTCAGCAGATGCTGCATATTCATTCTCGTCGACGTTAAAGATTTTTAACTGAGCTTTAGAAAAGTCTACAACGTTATGTGCGTAGACCCCATCTGAGAGTTCTAAATTTAATTTTTTTAAAACACCCCTTTTCTGATACTGCCCATTTACTTTTGCACTTTCTACGTATGTCGTAAATTCTGGTAAATTTACTTTTCGGAGATCAAAATCAACTTCGATAACATCCTTCAGAATCTGAAAAGTACCGTAAACTTCTGAAACAGCAACTTGTGGCCGGGAACCCGACACACCGACCGCAGAAAGTTGACCGGAAAAATTCTGCTCACTGACTGGAACATCTAAATGGAATTTATTAAAATTCCCGCTTATTAAAGAAGAAGACCATGGAAATTCGATAAAAATCAATTCCGCGGCTTGAGTTTCAAAATGTAAATCTGAAACCATCGATGAGCCCGGACTAAAATTTCCCTCAATACTGAGAGAATTTAATTTTGCTGATGATTTAAAGTCAATTCTCATGAGATTTGCGTTAAATATAACATTAGACCATTCAAAATCGATGAACGGTGATGTTTGAATGTTTATACTCTCAGCAAAAACAACATCTTTAATCATGGTGGGGCCTAAATCCACTTCAAAAAATGGCTGATCTTTCCAAAGTGACCAGGACAAGTCAACTGAACGGGAATATCCTGACATAAGAAGCGCATTTTGCTCATTTGCAATATTGTATTCTAACCTACCAATATTGACATCCAGATTTGGTAAAATTTTTATTTTCGAAGGTACTACGCTGCCATTTGTGTAAGCCACAATAGCCATGCTGACAAACTTTGGGCCCACAAATACCACAAGGCTCCAACCGATGGATAAAATACAAACTAGATATAGAAAAAAACGCAGGATTAGCATTATTAAATATCTGCACTTCGTCGCATTGACCACATTATAAAAATTAGACCCACGAGGATCATTGGCAAAGAAAGGAATTGACCCATGGTAATCCCGGCATTGCCAAATTGAAAAGCAAAACCGTGTGGGTTTAAGCTTGAGAAGAATTGCTGGTCTGGAACCCTGAAATACTCCACCAAAAAGCGAGAGAGACCGTAACCCAAGACAAAAACTCCAGTCAAAAATCCAAACTTTTTAAACCCACCGTTGTAAACCAAAATGATTAAAATGATTAGAAGCAACAGACCTTCCAGCCCTGCCTCGTAAAGTTGAGAAGGATGCCGTGCACACGGACCTGTCTCAATATCACATTTCTGGGCTAAATTTCCAGGGAAAATTACACCCCATGGCATTTCCGTCGGACGCCCCCACAGCTCAGCATTTATAAAGTTTGCAACCCTTCCAAAAAATAGGCCAGGTGGAGTAGAAACTGCAATCAGATCGGCAGTCGACAGTAAAGAAAGTTTATTAATAAAACAGAAAATAATTACCGCTAATATGACACCAATAAAACCACCGTGAAAAGCCATCCCACCATCCCAAATCTTGATAATTGATAGCGGGTTTGACGCATAGAATGGTAGATTATAAAATACTACGTAACCCAAACGCCCACCGATTATGACACCGAGGATTAAATAAGTTAGTAGCGAGTCTGCCTGATCTAATTTAAGTGGCGGACCGTCCATAGCCCACAGAGCCCGTCGACGAATAAAAAATTTCATCATAGTGATCGCACAAACAAAACCCAAAATGTAAGAAACAGCATACCAACGAAGGGCAAAATCAAAGCCAAACAACCCAAAAGAAAATATCTCAGGATTTATATTAGGGAAGGGTATCATAAGTTTCCTAACTTTAATATCTCCGCAGTCCTTAAAGCAAAAATCACACAATATGCAAGAGTTACTGTTGAGTGCTTGTTCTCCAGCTTAAGTCTGCCTATATAGCCAATATTGCACGTTAAGGATAGAAAAGATGACCGAAGCAACGAGTGCCAAAAATTATGCTGACGACATAAAAAAAGAGACTTTAGCGAAAATAGCTCCTGTCGAGATCAAGGCAAGTGTTTCCGACGTAGAAAACGAAGACCCAGGCATTGGTCATGAATTAGAACAAAACATGCTTCAGGCGGCTCAGCTTCTTTTACGACATTTCGGTGTAAGAAAAAGTACCGCAGCAATAAGGGATGCAATAGACTCACAACATGAAAATATAGGCCCAAAGGAAGTAGTAAACGCTCTGTCTAACTTTGGATTCAAAGCTAGTTTTGGAAGTCTAAATATTAAAAAGCTTTCAGAAGAGTTTTTTCCCCTCGTTGCATTTAAGAAAAATAAAAAAGCATACGTTATTGAATCTTCTTTATCTGACGAAAACCTGACCATTTTAGACCCAGAAACTAAAGTTAAAAAAGAAATTAGCATTTCAGACTTTACCTCCGAGTTTTCACAGTACGTTATTATTGTAAAAAGGCTAAACGACCGAGAGAAGGAAGAGAGAAGCGGTCATTGGTTTTTCAGTGCATTTCGGAAAAGCAAGTGGATTTACGTGCAGGTGATGATAGCAGCAATGGTATCAAATTTCTTGTCACTTACGACCGCGCTTTTTACGATGACCGTTTATGATAGGATAATACCAAATGGGGCTTTTGAGTCTCTCATCGCTTTGAGTATAGGCGTGGTAATTGCTCTGGGGTTCGATTTTCTTATAAAAAGTCTTAGAGCAAGCTTTATTGATACGGCATCAAAACGTGCTGATTTGGAGATTTCTAGAAGGCTATTTGAAAAAATATTAAAGCTCACGCCAAACGAGCAAAGACAAAAAACTGGCGCGATGGCAGGCACGGTACGCGAATTTGAAACATTGCGTGAATTCTTTAATTCGTCGACTTTGGTCATCTTAATAGATCTGCCATTTGTCTTCTTTTTTATATATGTAATTTCACTAATTGCTGGTCCACTGTCATATGTTTTCCTAATAGCTGTCCCACTAGTCATTATAGTAGGCCTGGGAATCCAACCGTTTCTCGCAAGAATTACTAAAGGTTCAGTTCAAAGCGGAATGGACAAACAAGCTGTGCTGGTAGAAACGTTGAATGGCTTAGAAACTGTTAACGCGACTGGTTCCGGAAAGTTGATGCGAAAAAGGTATGAGGACGCGCTGAACAACCAAGCTGACGGTGGGAAAAAAATTCGCGCCCTAAGCATGTTTGTTGTAAACTTTGCTTCTTCAGTTCAGCAGTATGCTCAAGTTGGTGCGATTTTTTTTGGTGTATATTTAATTGTCGAAAATCAGATAACACAAGGAGCTCTAATTGGAGCTGTTATTTTAGGTGGCAGGACAATGGGCCCTCTGTCACAGCTCGCAAATACTCTATCTAGAGTAAATGGCGCGCTTACAGCTTACAGGAACCTGTCAAATCTAATTGGTAAAAGCTTTAACGGCTTAACAGACTTATCGCCAATCAGCAGATCTTCCCTCAAAGGTGAAATTGAGTTCAAGAATGTTAGCTATAAGTTTGATGGTTCTAAGCAGGCCACAATTAACGACATTTCATTTAAAATTCCCGCTGGGCAAAAGGTAGCGCTAGTGGGAAAAATGGGGTCAGGAAAGTCCACGATGTCAAAACTTTTGGCGGGCATGTTAGAACCAACTTCTGGAGCCATATTAATTGATGGAATTGACGTAAGACAAATTGATCAAGCGGACGTCAGAAAAAATATTGGTGTTATGCTGCAAGATAGCTGGCTTTTTTCAGGAACAATCAGAGAAAATATACAAATGGGTTACAACGAGTATGATGATGAGCACATTTTAAACATTTGTAAAGTATCCGGTGTCGATGATTTTATCGGCTCACATCCCAAAGGGTATGACCTGAGAATAGAAGAACGTGGAATCGGACTTTCTGGCGGACAAAGACAAACCATTAATTTAGCGAGGAGTTTATTGCATAATCCAGCAATTCTGCTCCTTGACGAGCCTACGAGCTCTATGGATCAGAATACTGAAAGAAAAGTTATAGATGCGCTAGAACAATTTACTAAAGATAAGACCATGTTTATGGTTACCCATCGAAATCCAATTTTAGCTATAGCTGATAGAGTATTTGTTATTGAGAATGGCAAGATTATATCAGATCAAACCCCGGAAAAGTTAGGGATAAAAAAGGTTTCCAAGTAATGAGTGAAAAAGAATTTAAAAAGCTGGCCCGAGAAATAGCAGGAAAACAGCGTCACTCATCTTCAATGTTATTATTAATAGTGATAACTTTAATTTCAGTTGTATTTGTATGGTCTGCGGTAACGGAAATAGACAGTGTAGTTCGTGGTTCAGGCAAAACTGTATCAGAAGCACAGAATCAATTTGTCCAGTCTTCAGAAGCAGGAGTAATAAGAAAACGATATGTAGATGAAGGTGACTTCATTAAAAAGGGAGAATTGTTATTTGACATTGATCCTGTAGATGCAAAAACACAATTGGATCAAATACAGAAGAGGTACTCAACACTTTTGGTAAAGTCCATTCGTCTTAAGGCAGAAGTTGATAATATTGCACCAACCTTCCCGCAATCGATTCTGGAGGTTGCACCCAATGCAGTGTCAACTGAACTTGCTTTATTTAGAGCAAGACTGGACGATTTAAAAACTAAATCTGCTATATTAGACCAACGGCGAATTCAAAAGTTAAACGAAATTCAAGAACTGAAGATTGCATATGAAACAGCATCCAATGGACTTTCACTTATCCGGCGTGAAATTACAACACTGGAACCCCTTGTGAAAAGTGGATTAGCTCCTGAAACTAGGCTAATAGCTTTGAAGCGTGATGAAGAAGCAAGTATAGGAGCGGCTAACTCAGCAGAAAGCGGTCAAAAACGTTTAATTTCAGGGTTGGATGAAATTGATGAACAGCTCAAAGCTGAAGAGCAAGCATATAAAACAAGCTCACTGACTGATCTTTCTGCAATTCAAGGGGAAATTGAAGAACTCAACGCAAGAATTCCAGCCTTGGAGGATCGAGTTGAAAGAACCTCTGTAAGATCTCCCGTGGATGGAGTAATCAACCGGATCGTTTACACAACGGCCGATGCTTACATTAGCACAGGTGAGGTGCTTTTAGAAATCGTCCCAACTGGGTCCGACCTTATTGTAGAGACCCAAATAGACCCAAAAGATATCGCCGATATCAAAATTGGGCAAGATGTTAAAGTCTCGCTAACGGCTTATGACCCATCTAGATACGGCAGACTTGATGGAAAAATTACCAGTATTTCAGCAGATGCGATAGCCAATCAGCAAACAGGTCAGCAGTATTATGTTGTGGATGTCTCAATGACCAATGCTCTGTATGAAGACAATGGTGAAGAAGTCATAATCCTTCCTGGAATGGTTGCATCGATTGATGTTCTTGCAGGAAAAAGAACTATTTTAGATTATTTTTGGCAACCTGTTTCCAAAACTAAAGATAAAGCATTTCGAGAGTAGAGTTCAGTATTGGCATTAAAATTGCAAATACTATCTAAAATAGGACTCTCAAAATGCAAATTGTTAACAAAATCGACCATCTGATTAAAGAATTAAACAATCTAAAATCGGAATTGGCAGAAGACACATCAGCCAACAAACAAAAATTTGACAGTTTACTAAAATCAGCGGTTGAAACCAGCTATCAAGGTGCGGAATTAAGTTATAAAACTACCCCTAGTCGCGAATTTAATAGTACAAGTAATATACCTCGTTGGGTAGATCCTGATTACAGTTTTGACCCTCAAAACCCCAGAAAGCCTAACATGCGAGAGCTCATGGAAGCCCTTGCTGGGAAGTCTTTAGAAGATATGTATTCTGACCCTAACAGCAATTGGCAGAAAATAAATTCGCAAGCTTCTGAGATGTTATATGGTGTTTTGGGATCTAGTGAGGATTTCCGAGATTGGTCCTCTATAATGGCCTCAGATGATATTATGGAATCAGCGAGAAAAGAAACTGGCTCAATGCACGAACCAACAGTCCAAATAGTATCTCACTTCGACAAAAATAACCTACTTACGGAGCAGACCGCAGTTATAAAGAATAATAAAGGTCACGTCTTGCGAGCATTATCTAGCAATACATCTAATGCTGAAGAAACTCTTCTTAACTTTGGTGCAACTAAAAACTCCATCCCGGAGCATCTTGAGGAACAAATAAACTCTAATATTTTTGATAAAAACCTACTAAGTATTTTGAAAAACTATGATACCAACAATCCTTCTGTTGAGCAGATCGTACTGCAAACTTCACTTGATGCTATATCAAATAGGTTATCAGACGAAATTTCTTTGGATGAGATTTCTAAATTATAGTATCACTTGATTAGGATTGTAACAATCTGAGTAAGAAATCATAATCCTTATATATCTACCGACAGGTATGTTGAACTTAAATATATAATAGTACGAAGTCTCTTGACCTAACATTCAGATGTCTACACACTGGACATCAGAATACGGGAGAGTACCATGAAAAAAATAAGTTATCTTATATTAAGTTCGTTTATCACACCAACCATCGCTATTTCCGGTGGAGCGGAAAGGGCCGCTTTACCAACGGCATTTATGTTTGAGACAGGTGGTTATGCAGAGTTTACATACTCAAACCGTGACTACGATGTTACAGATAATATGTTTGCGCCCACCAGCTCAATGTATGGTGACGTATCAGGCGCTAGCATGTCAGTGAAATTTGATGTGAACGAAACCGTAGCAGTTGGCATCGCACAGTACAATCAAGCGGGAATAAGTTTAAATTACCAGGGCGCTGGTTCACAAATTCCAGGCTTTAATGCGGTTGGACCAATGGTAGATTTAGAAATTGATGCTTTGGCTGTTATGGGTAAATATAGCTTAGGAGATAATTTTAGTGTTTTAGGAGGGATAAAAAGAAGTTCCATAGCTGACGCAACTGCAGATATTTTTAAATTAGTTGGCGCAACTTCTGCAGCATCAGTCACTGGGGAATCGGAAACCGGTTGCGTTGCAGGTGTCGCCTATGAGAGGAAA
>MDSV01181602.1_pt1 | contig 12915 bp, 12 predicted proteins | sample 810851 | NCBI WGS metagenome assembly MDSV01 (sample SAMN05326640, study PRJNA326480) | marine metagenome | isolation source: seawater | place: Atlantic Ocean: North East | collected 2012 | reverse complement strand
TCCTGTCAAAGTTCTTCCTCCCGATGTCAACGAATCAGGATGGAAATTCACAGTCACACCTTCCGGTCAGGTACGCTTCGGTCTTGGAGCTGTAAAAGGGGTAGGGCACGGAGCGGTCCAGTCCGTTCTGAACGCCCGCGAAAAAGGCGCTTTTACATCTCTCTTTGACTTCCTTGAACGAATCGATATTCGCGCACTCAACAAACGAGCATGTGAGGCACTCATAGCGGCAGGAGCGCTGGACGCCTTTGGTCACAGAGCTCAATTGACTGCCGGCCTCGAATCCGCATACTCAGAAGTGCAAATACGCCAAGCAGAGCTTGAGTCTGGTCAAGGGTCTCTTTTTGGAGAAGCATCCGCCCTGCCTCGCTCTGCCCCAGAGCTACCTAGAATTTCTGAATGGACTGAACCCGATCTCCTCACACGTGAGAAGGAGTCGCTCGGATTCTTCATCTCAGGACATCCTCTAGACCAGTACCGTGAAGTGGTTCGAGCGTTCGAACCTGTGACCTCGCGCACTTTGGCTGACCGACCTGGCCAGCCCATCGAGCTACCGTGCGTAGTGACGTCGGTGACACGCCAGATCTCAAGAAAAAACAATCAAGAGTGGGGCAAGATCACGGTCGAAGACTTCGAGGGTACAGCGACAATCCTCGCCTTTAGGGAGACTTGGCAGAATTTCAAGGAAATCCTAACCCAGGACGAGGTCATTCTGATCCGGGGGAAAGTCAGTGCGAATGAGCGTGACGAGGAGGACCCCCCCGTCTTCCTAGATGAGGTGCGCCTACTAGAAGAAGTCACAGATGGCGGGGAACTGGCCATCCAGATCGAGTTGGACACGGAAGCAGAACTCACGGATGAAGCTTTCGCCTCTGCGCGTCAGGTGTTTCTTGACCACCCCGGTGAATCTCCCATCTGGCTGCAGATCGGCAGAGAAAACGGTGAAGGAAGCTCAAAGCTTCGCTCGAAAACTCTCAAGGCGAAACCAGACGCTAAAACAGTGGGAGAATTGAAAGCGATTTTCGGTTCAGGAGCCATCTGTTTGATCCGCGCGGTAATACCGAAAATCGAAGAGGACCCGCAAGAATTTTGGAGGAATAAGGCTAGGAATGCAGGCTAACCGAAGAAACTCTTCGTTCTCAGCCCTCCTCATCCTGAGCTGATCGGGAAACGGAATCCACTAGTGAAAGTGCGGAACTGGAGTGTCGATCCTGCAGCCGAATCACTCGGAAATGGAGCGTATCTTTTGCGCGCCCATGCCCACATCGAACGGCCACTCGAAGAAGTCTTCGATTTCTTCGCTGACGCCACAAATCTCGAGAGAATTACTCCGCCATCACTACGGTTCTCTATTGTGACACCCAAACCAATTGAGATGAGGACCGGAACCCAAATTGATTACAGGCTGAAACTGAATGGGATACCATTCCGGTGGAGGACTCAAATCACGGAGTGGAATCCGCCGCTCAAGGCTGTCACTCAGAGGTGGAGTGCATCCTTCACAGACGTGCAAATCAAGGGGCCCTATCACACATGGGTGCATAAACACCAGTTCGCCGCGATCGTGGACGAGTACGCGGGGACGAGCTTTACAACCCATATGGTAGACGAGGTTAAGTACCGACTTCCCCTGTGGCCACTCGGAGCTCCAGCTCTTCCACTGGTCAAGCGCGAACTGAAAAGGATCTTCGTTCACAGAATGCGGGCGCTTAACGAAGCATTCGTATGACAAATAACTAGGATCCTGAGTCAGCCCCCAGCGATAAGCCCGAGTTGCAGAGTCTCCTTACCTGCCTAGATCACTAGCGCAGAACGGACATCTCCCTTCCCATCCCTCATCCACGCTGAGAGACTTCATCTTTCGAAGGTTCCGGCGCACAAGCGCAGTCACTCCGACCCTGTCGGCCATGAAAACCGAACAAATCCTTTGTAGCCTAGGCATCGACGACCACAACCGCGGCGGCTTTGCTGGAGAGTGGATCGGATCCGGTCCAGAAATTGAGATCTTCACACCGATTGACGGAAGTCGACTGGCCACGGTCAGTCAAGTCTCGGAGAAAGAATACGATAAGATCGTAGACCGCGCCCACGCCGCGTTCATTGAGTGGCGTAAGATTCCAGCTCCAAAGCGAGGAGAGGTGGTTCGCCAACTAGGCAACTCGCTACGCGAGGCAAAGGCAGACCTCGGAGCGCTAGTCACCCTCGAAATGGGCAAGATTCGAGCGGAAGGCGAAGGCGAAGTGCAAGAGATGATCGACATCTGTGACTTCGCAACTGGCCTCTCTAGACAACTCTACGGCCTCACGATGCCAAGTGAACGGCCAGACCACCACATGAAAGAGCAGTGGCATCCACTTGGAGTGGTCGGAGTAATCAGCGCATTCAACTTTCCCGTGGCAGTATGGAGTTGGAATGCCGCGCTTGCAGCGATCTGCGGAGACACCACCGTATGGAAGCCATCCGAACGGACCCCCCTAACTGCATTGGCTGTAACGAAAATTGCCAGCGAGGTATGCCGGAAGAACAAGGTTGATCCGGCAGTCTTCTCGCTAGCAATCGGGCACGGATCCACTATAGGTGAACTAATGTTACACGACCGCCGAATACCGCTTGTTTCAGCAACCGGTTCCTGTCGCATGGGCAAGCGGGTTGGAGAGGTCGTGGGTGGACGTCTCGGGAAGTCAATTCTGGAGTTAGGAGGCAATAACGCGATCATCGTGACTCCGAACGCCAACCTCGATCTCGCTCTCCCTGGCATTGTCTTCGGCTCAGTTGGAACAGCCGGGCAGCGCTGCACCAGTACACGCCGTATCATTGTCCATCGTTCGATCAGAGATGAGCTAGTCCGTCGCCTGATAACGGCTTATGCAGGTGTTCGTATCGGTAACCCACTCGAAGAGGGCACGCTCATGGGCCCACTCCTCGATGAAACATCCGTGAACGCATTCGTGACTGCCCAACAAAAAGTGGCTTCAGAAGGAGGTGAAATTCTTTACGGAGGCGAAGTCCTAGAAGGAGAAGAATTCCCGGGAGGCAGATATGTCCGACCGTGCATCGCTTCGGCAGCGAACCATTTTCAAATTGTTCAAGATGAGACATTCGCACCGATCCTTTACATCATCGAGTACGGAAGCGCAGACTCATCTCCTTCCAAAGCAGTCGACGAAATGGGTGAGGCGCTCCAGATCCACAACGATGTCCCGCAGGGTCTGTCATCATCGATTTTTACGGACAACATCCGGGAAGCTGAGTACTTCCTCTCAAACCGAGGCTCCGATTGTGGGCTTGCCAACGTGAATATCGGAACATCAGGAGCGGAAATCGGTGGCGCCTTCGGCGGGGAGAAAGAGACCGGTGGAGGTCGTGAATCTGGATCGGATGCGTGGAAAACTTACATGCGCCGACAAACGAATACGGTGAATTGGAGCACGGATCTCCCGCTGGCCCAAGGCATCTCATTCGAGTGACCAACGTTTCAGGACAGAGTTAGACCTCGATACGTTGTACCCCGCGCGCCCCCGAGAGCACGTCATCAGGCCAAGAGCACTGCACTCTTAAACATTTAGGCCTGCTTTTTACGTTTCTTTGGTTTACGACCCTGATTCGGGTGGCCTAAGTGTTTCCAGGTCTCACCTCGACGGAGCATGTAGATCGTGCTGGACGAAACATTGAGCTTCTTTGCCCAGACAGACCCGGAGCTACCCCACCTGTCTTTTTTCTCGTCCCAATCGTCTAGAATTTTTTTGGCCTGCTTGAGAGTCAACTCGGAGTGAGGCGATCTTTCCCCCCGAAGCCAAACATTCGATCCCTTCCAGCGCCCAACCTGTTGGATTGGACCACCGAATTTCCGTCCTGTATGGCCGAGGCAGTAGTGCCGGACCTGATCTACTGAGAACCTCGGATACCTTCGCGAGATCTCTGTGTATAGGTGTCCTCCTTCCGCCAGTTTCCGCCACTCTCTAACCAATTTTTCGTCGGGCTTTGCCATGCTAGCTCAAGCAACTTTGTTCTATCAGAAATGAAGAAAGCACTGCCCGTTTATACCTCTCGCACGCATCGGTTCCTTATTAAAAGGTTAAAAGAGTTGCTCTGAGTTCTTAGATCGGATGGATCGAGCTTACGGGACACTACAGCTAACGGATGCTACTCGGCGGCCATCAGCCTATGTGCGAAACGTTGACGAAACTTGACGACCTTGGGAGCGATCACAGCCGCGCAGTATGGTTGTCCCCCGTTTCGCTCGAAGTAGGCATCATGATCAGGCTCGGCCGCATGAAAGGCCTCTAAAGGAGTTATCACAGTAACAATCGGGTCATGCCAAGGACCTTCCACACCTAGCTCAGCAAGCACGTCGCTAGCTATTACGGCCTGCTGATCGGAGTGCGTAAAGATTGCCGATCGATATTGTGTGCCCACATCCCCACCTTGCCGGTTGAGTGTCGTTGGGTCATGGATCCCAAAGAAAATCTCCAGCAGATCAGCATACCCAATGACGTCAGGATCAAACTCAACCTGAACGACCTCAGCGTGTCCCGTGGTTCCGGTGCAGACCTGCTTGTACGTCGGCTCCAATGTGTGCCCACCGGTATAGCCCGACTGCGTACCCTTAACGCCCCTGACCAGATCAAAAACCGCTTCTAGACACCAAAAACACCCACCCCCTAGGGTAGCGAACTCCGACCCCATCACGAGATCACCTTTGGACTATCCTTATTTGGGCGAGTCCATGGCTCCCACTCAATGCCCCGCACGTATTTTTGAATCCACCGGATCTCCTCAACATCACGCGTACGCTGATGACGTGGCTCTCTGAAGCCGTGTGGTTCCCTCGGGAACCGGATATATCGCGCAGTCTTGTCTTGATCTCGCAGAGCTTGGAAGAACATCATGCTTTGCGGCTCTGTGTCCGTGCGATCATTCATGCCGTGTAGGATCAGCGTAGGTGTCGTGACATTCGCCACATGAGTTAGTGCCGACCTATACCGCCACTCTTCTGGGTTATCCCAAGGAGTACCGCCTATGTACCAAAGTGAAACGTCATGATTGAATCCCGGGCCATACTCAGATGTCCAATCGGAAACCATGGCACCCACCGAAGCACCTTTGAAACGTTCTGTCTGGGTTATCGTCCAGCCTCCAAGAATACCACCGTAACTCCATCCTCGAAGACCAAGTAAATCCTCGTCGGCAATGCCCTGATCAATTACCGCATCGACACCAGTCATGAGGTCCCAGTAATCTCCCCCACCGATGTCATTCATATTGCCGCGGAGAAGCTCGTCAGTGTATCCAGAACTGCCACGAACGTTCGGAAAGAGCTGGGCGTAACCTAGCCCAGACCAAACTTGGGCCCGTGCGTTGAACGTATTAGTGAAAACACCCGCCGGGCCTCCATGAATATGTAGTAGCAGGGGCAGATTCTCCGAAGCACCGTCCGGCAGCGTAAGAATTCCCTCAATCTCCCGTCCATCACGACTCTCCCATTGCATGAGTCGTGACTGCCCCAAAGCGAGATCGGTCGAAACCCACGGATTGGCGTCAGTCAGCTTCGTGCCATCATCTCCGTTAGTAGGCCCCACCCAGACATCCGGGGGCGTGCTCCAGTCTTCAGAGACGTAGGCCATCATGGACCGGTCCGCCGAGAACGAGGAGGGAGCGAGGGAACCCTCGTGCTCCGTCACCTTCTCAACGCGTTCGCTTGCAAGATCTAGACGGTAAAGGTTGTTGTTGGTTCCGTTGAGCCCACTGAATAACAGGGCTGAACCATCGGAGGCCCAGACGAACTGGCGAATATTCCCGTCAAACGCTCCTGAAACGATCTTCTTACGTCCGGACTCGATATCCATGACCCATATCTTGTCGAGTCGTAGCTCCCATTCGCCATCGCTTGGCGCCTCATAAGCAATACGGAGACCATCGGGAGCCCATGCCAATCTACCCTCAGGAGAACGATTATCCGTCAATACACGGATCTCTCTGGATTCTATATCCAGAAGGTGAATCTCTGAGAGGTTCCCCTGATTTCGGCGATTCTCTGTTCTCGCCGTGAACACAATTGAGTGCCCATCAGGAGCGACTGAAAACGACCCGATGCGGTTCTCAGACTCTGTCAGCCGGGTCTCTCGCTTAGTATCAACTTCGATACTCCACAAATCGTTCCATTCCCCCTCGGTCTGACCGTTAGGTCCCTCGTCGACGAAGATCGCATCACTCCCGGCCTCGTGTTCTTTGTCCTCCTCATCCGTTCGCTTGTGTGATGCCAGGAAAACAATTCGAGTGCCATCATCGGTCCACTGGTACGACCCGACTGCCGTCTCGTGGTCACTTAACCGCACTGCCTCCCCACCGTTCGTGCGCATGATAAACAGCTGCCTTTTATCATCCACAGTCCGGGCAAAGGAAAGCCACTCGCCTCCAGGTGAAAACTGAAACGCGCTTCCCCCGTCCTCGCCAATGAACGGCCACGGCTCCTCGCTTCCATCCGATAAAGCTTTCCACCAGGTGGTATTCCTCTCGTTCTCGTTCCAGTCGAGCTCCGACTTAGAGAAAAGTACCCAACTGCCATCGGGGGAGATGAGGGCACCGCCAACCCGTACCATATCCAAAGCATCGTCGGTCGTCATTGGCCGGCGATCCTGACCTTCAACGGGTGCTACTACGAGAAAAAAAGCTAGAAAAGCCAGAACGTTGCGCACAGTATCCTCCTGAAGCTTAATTCGGGGCCACATCGTCACTCAACGTGTGACAGCACGCAAGAAGACAAGCATCCAACCTTCAAGGTTTATGGATTTTGCGACCCTGTAACAACCTGCTTCATGATCTCAAGGGCCGCGCCTACATCCCCTTCCTCAAGGTCACGATGAAGCACAGCACGCATTCCATGCTGACCACTCGGTAACATGTAAAGGCCGCAGCTATAGCACTCAGAAGCGAAATCACCAGCATCCATCTCGACGTCAAAGCGGACGATGTTGGATTGGACACTGGCCATGTCCACAGAGAAGCCAGCGGTGCTCTGCAAAGCCCGTGCGAGGAATGCTGCTCGCTCCACATCAGTGCGAAGATCATCACGATGGTGCTCCAAGGCATGAAGGGCTGCTGCCGCAACTATCCCCGACTGCCTCATGCCGCCACCAAACTGCTGCTTGAAACGCCGTGCACGGTCAATAAAGGGCTTCTCACCTACAAGTGCTGACCCGATCGGGGCACCAAGCCCCTTACTGAAGCACACGTTCACGGTATCGAACGGCTCGGCGTAGACGCTAACATCCACACCGGACGAAGCAGACGCATGCCATAGACGCGCACCATCGAGGTGCAGTGTCATGCCGAGGGCCCTACCAGTCTCACATACGCTCCGCAGCTCATCGAGCGGCCAAACAGTGCCTCCCGCTCCATTGTGAGTGTTCTCTAAACAAAGGAGTGTCGGCGGTGATAATAAGGTCGACGGATTGAAGGGGTGCGCTCTACCAACAGTTTCTTTCAGCTGGTCAGCTGTAAAGACGCCATGCACACCATCAAGCGGTCGCATTGTGACACCACTCAGTGCTGCTCCGCCTCCGCCTTCACTCCTCACTATATGCGCTCTTCGCTCTAGCACGACCAAGTCGCCAGGCTCGGTGTGCGTCCTGATTGCAATCTGATTAGACATACTCCCAGTGGGAACGAACACCGCATCTTCTTTGCTCAAAAGGCTAGCAACAACGGATTCCAGTTGGTTCACAGTCGGGTCATCAGCGTAAACGTCGTCGCCGACCACAGCGTTCAACATGGTCTCGCGCATTTCCGGCGTTGGCTTCGTCACAGTGTCGCTGCGCAGATCGATCATTGGGGTCTCTCTAATGGTGCAGATGCGCCGGAAGCTCCACCGTCCGGTCCAGCGTGGCAAGACACCAACGGTAGTGGCTTACAATAGGACCGAACTTGACGAGACAGTCCCGCGCCCTCAGATGAAAGAGGCTCAAATTGCGCTTGGAGTTACCCAATGCCCCGTTTCCCAAAAAACAGTTACCGCCGAGGACGGCTTATCCGTCTATCTGCAACCCTGCTAACGACACTGGCCTTTCTAGGCTGCGCCAATGAAGAGGTGCCGCCAGATCCCGATGCCGAGCTACGTCGAGACCCGCTGTTGAGAGCGGGTAATTACGCAGAAACCGCGCCCGCCCGTTTTCAGGTGAGCCTGGAGACATCTGCCGGACATGTGCTGATCGACGTTCATCGAAGATGGGCACCGCTTGGGGCGGACCGGTTTTACAGCCTAGTGCGTGGTGGCTATTACAACGACGCGCGGATCTATCGAGTCGTTGAGGGCTTCATGGCTCAATTCGGGCTCAATGGGAATCCGTACGTAAATCAGGTTTGGAAATCGGAATTCCTGGTGGACGACCCGGTGATAGAAACCAATTCACGGGGACGCATAGCCTTTGCGAAGGGGGGGAGGCATTCACGAACGACCGAAGTCTTCATCAGTTACAAAGACAACAAGGCACTCGACGAAGAGGGATTCTCCCCGTTCGGTGAGGTGATTGAGGGGATGGACGTGGTGGACGCCTTCTATGCTAGCTATGGCGACGGTCCGCCAAGGGGCGACGGGCCATATCAGGCAATGGCCGCTGCGCGCGGTAACGCATACTTGGACACCGAATTTCCTGATCTGACAAGGATCACTCTCGCAAGTATTTACACTCAGAACTGATCGCTGGGCCGGATTGATCCTTCTAGCCGGGTAAGGTTTCGTAGGTACCGGTCCTCATATCATTGAGTTAGCTCTGCATACCGGCCTCTAAGAGTCAACTCGGGCACTCACCGCATAAGGGGGCTTCCGGAACCACAAAGAGCCTCTCGTAAGGGATCTCACCTCCGCATGCGATACACAGACCGAACGTCTCTTTTTCGATACGACTTATTGCCTCTCTCAGTTGCGAGAGGCGTACCACTTCTCGTTCGCGCAAACCCTTGGAGAGGCTCTGATTCTGCAGCGAGTCTATCCGGGACAATCTTCCGACTGCGGTCTGGTCAAGTTCAACGGTCTGGAGGGCTTTTTCAGTCACTCTCATACTCTGCTCAAGTCGGATTAGCTGACGTTGCAGCTCAGTCCGGAGTTCGATTACCTGGTCAATGGTCAGGTGATGCTTCATACAAGCAACAAGGGCGACATCGCAGTGCTCATAGAGCTTTCCATTCTTCACTATCAACCCATTCTCTCAGCTCACGGATCCTGTCTGGACCGATACGACAACATCCTCCTACAATGCTTGCGCCAGCCCGGATCGAAGCCTTAATGGCAGTCATCCATGGTTCGCCAAAGCCCCGCCACGACCGTGTGGCAGCGTCATAACGCTCACCCGAATTAGGGTACACGATAATCGGTAAATCCGTTGTAGAGCGGATCTTATGAATCAGGCTTGGAACAAGATGCGGTGCCGTGCAGTTGACCCCGACCGCAGCGACGCGCGAAGCTCGGTCGCATAGTGCGGCTACCTCCTCGATCGGCGTACCATCCCACAAGTGGCCACCATCCCCACAACAAAAGCTCAGCCAAGCCCAGCGTTGGCCGTCCGCCTCCAAAATGTCGAGAAGAAGCTCTACTTCCATTCCATTGGGAATCGTCTCGCACGCCATGATATCAGGATCACTGCCAGCCAAGGTTGTCCAGCGATCTTGATGAAACGCCTCTATAGCGCCCGGGTCGGCTTCATATCGTCCATTGTACTCTGACCCGTCGGCCAGAAATGCTGCATAGGGTCCAATACTCGCTGCTACCATGGGACTTAGAGCAGCTGAAGGCTTCTTCTCTTCTATCGCCTTACGCGCGAGTTCAGTTGATCGAGTAAGCAATGAAGTTGCCTCATCTCGCCCGATTCCGGCCGCAGCGAAACCAGCACAAGAAGCCTGGTAGCTCGCCGTCGTTATACAATCAGCCCCGGCATCCAAATATCGTCTATGTGCCATCGCAATGGCTTCCGGATCGTCACGCAGTAGCCTGGACGACCAAAGCTCGTCCGCCAACAAATAACCTTGGTCCTCCAGCGCGGTTGCGAGTCCTCCATCGAGTACCACCAGCCCGCGGGCTTCGAGAATGGGAACGAACGGACCCGAGGTCATCGCACTTCAAACGACATGATCGAGTCTAGTCGGGGGAATTTTCTATCTAGGAAAGCGTTGCCAGACGCCGCTATTGAATCTTCCCACTGCATGGTGTCGTCCCCATACGCTGCGTACAACCCATCGACCGTTTCCATCCCAGAAATCACTCTACCTACGGGTGGGAAGCCGGTCACTCCAAGCCACGAGAGTTGATCCAGGTATGAATTATCGCTGCGATTAACGAAGAGGATACTCGACCTAGATCCAGTGCCCCCTCTCGCGAAAGAGACCGAACCACGCACGTTGCTTGACTTAGTTGGCTCGTCGACAAGTCCTTTCTGCACCCATTCGGCATCAAGAGATGGCTGCCCTGAATATCCGAACTGTGCGTAATTATCGTTCACGCGATAGATCCTAGAACCCTCCCAATACCCCATTCGGGCTAGGGTCCAGACCCTATCTACAGCGACGGGTGACCACTCCCGAACGAATTCAACCTCGAAAGGGCCCGAGCTCGTCTCGAAAATTATGTTGAACGTCTCGGGTGAAGAATTTGTTAGATCGGGTCCTGAGTCACAGCCAGCCAGCATGAAAAGGTGTAACGCCAGTGCTGTCCCACAAAACCGACGAACCTGTCCATTTATCAAACCCACCACGTTCTCCGAAGCCTAGCCCGCAGATGAATCAAGCCAATTGGTCTCGGTTCCCACGTTAATCGCGAGATGAGCCCCCGGACCATCTGGAGCAGCGCCATGCCAATGCTCAAGCCCCGCCTCAATTACCACCACGTCACCCGGATCCAGCACGAGCTCTTCACCCGCTCGATCCCTCACAATGCATCGCCCACTAAGGCCGAACAGTAGTTGTGTATCGTTGTGCGTGTGCCAATTCGTCCTGGCGCCACTTTCAAATGATACCCGATAGAGCCTGACCGACTCTTCGTCTTCACGACCAAGAAGCCTCTGCATGGTAGCAGGTAATACGAAGTTCTTCGGGTCCGCCGGTTCATGAGGGAGTGAGGCCCCACTGATGTACTTCATGGGTATTGCCACATCTCGGATTCACGGGTCCGGTGCAATCGCACTCTTAAAAAAAGAAGGCATTGCATGACACGACTCTCCCGGCACACGCTAACTAGAGCCCCTAGCCGTAATCGACTCCCGAATCGCACGTGCAGTTATCTCGGCCCGATAATCGACTAGTCGTTGACCGTTTTCTACCGTCTGCTCAAGGGGATTAAGGTCGACCCCATTAATACTGAAGAGACCTGCCTCGATACGCTGCCGCGCTCGGATTCGCTCTGGATCAGTAGTCGAGATGATGGAGGAGTAATGGTAGTCATCGTGATACTCGTTACGTGTCGCGACACAATTGTCGGGCTGCTGGAAGATGCCCAACTCCTCCTTTAGAAAGTCGCAGCTGTACATATCTTCCGTGTAGTACTCAGGTATGAAGTGCACATTCGCCGGGCCGTCGGCCCAGCGCTCATTTAGTGAGGCAGTCACGTTTTCCATTCCGCGCACATTTCCGCCACTGTCCCCAATTAAAACAATGTCTCGAAATCCGTGAGCTTCTAGAGATGTCACAACATCCGTCAGCAGGGCCTCGAACGTTTCTTGTCGCACAGAGATCGTAGCGTGATACCGCATGTGGCCACTCGGCGGATCAATCCCGCCCTCCGGAACAAACTTCACTATCGGCGCCACGAGCGCATTCCCCAGTTGCTCAGCAATCGCTTTAGTCGTCGCACTTAGAACAAAATTGTGCTTTCCTGAAGCGACATAAGGCCCGTTCTGCTCCACTCCACCGGTCGCCACAATCGCTGTGGTCATGCCGCCAAGCAAGGCGTCACGTACTTCCATCCAGGTCATTTCTTCTATGAAAACTGTTTCAGTGCCCTGGATAGGACGTGGGGCGTCTAGATCCTGCGCCTCGACGGGCTCAGTCACACTTACAACAGCGGCCACAGCCGCGACAGCAAGGCAAACACGCATAAACACACCTCGGATAGAATCGAACAGTTGGGCACACTGCCCTATCTGGCTAAGGTCGGCAAGTATTCCCGCCTAAGGGCTCACTGCTGGCCCTAAGAAGTGGCCTGGCTCGATAACTAGCAAGCGAGCACGAGATACTTACCATAGTTTCAACCCGACCGGCCGTGGGTGACCGAAACCTGCCTGGAGTGTTGACTTGACTGACCGATTGGCGCGTACCCTGAACATGAAAGAGGGAGAGCTTCCGCTCGCCCTTCTCGCAGTAGGATTCCACTTCTGCGTGTTGTGTGGGTACTTCTTCCTCCGGCCAGTCCGAGATGCCATGGGCGTTTCACGGGGTATGAGTGACCTGCGGTGGCTCTTCGTCGTGACCTCAATAGTGTCTCTAGCACTAGTCCTTGCCTTCGGCGGGGTCGTAGCACGTACCAACCGACGTCGATTCATCCCAATCGCATACCTCTTCGTGATCGTGTGTCTCCTCGCCTTCTCAGGTCTATTGGTATGGGACGGGATGGCAGGTGGAGGACTGATCGGATCCGATACTGAAACCGTTATGGCCCGTGGGATCGGGTACTCGTTTTATGTATGGCTGAGCGCAATCAACCTTTTCACCACTAGCATATTCTGGGCCTTCATGGTCGACGTATTCGACGTCGACCAAGGCAAACGTATGTTCGCCTTTATAGGGATTGGGGGCACACTCGGCGCACTAGTGGGTGGCACCGCGACAACAGCTATTAGCAGTATGACGACGTCCGTGTTTCTGCCAGCCGGATTGATGCTCCTCGGCGCAGCATTCTTCGCCGTAGGCATAGTCATGATGCTCACTCTCGAC
>MDSV01170159.1_pt1 | contig 12915 bp, 12 predicted proteins | sample 810851 | NCBI WGS metagenome assembly MDSV01 (sample SAMN05326640, study PRJNA326480) | marine metagenome | isolation source: seawater | place: Atlantic Ocean: North East | collected 2012 | reverse complement strand
TGCTTTAATTTTATTTAAAGCTCTATCAATACCAGCACCTTCCATTTTTCTGTAAAGTAAATCTCCACCAGCTTGTGAGCCACTAGCTTTTACCCCATCAGCAACCAATGCTATCTCTAAGTTAGACATTGCACCTTTATAAATTGCTCTTTTTCCTGGAAATTTTTTAGTATTAAAAAAATCTTTAAGAGTTCTAGGTTTTGTATCTCCGATTGTTGAATCATTATAAGCGAAGTTCCAAGAGTACAATATGTTTCCAACTGCACATTTAGAAGGCATGCCCGTAAAGAAGTCTTGACTTGCAGGTGTTCCATCTGGAGCAGGTGCAAAGTCTTTATCAAAATCGAATTCATGAAAAATTCCTTCATCACATCCAATGATTGTATCTTTTGCATATACATCAATGATATCCCAAGTAATTTTTCCAGCTTCTTTTTGAGCTTTAATTTCTGATAATCCACCAGTATAGTCTACCCAGTTAACAGGTATTCCTAATTTAGCTGCAGTAGGATCACCATACCCTAATTTTTGACTCTCAGTGTAGGCACCACCCCATGACACTACAGTAACTGCAAATGCCGAAGTAGTAATTGAAAGTACAAAAGAAAGAGCAAGTAATAATTTACTTAATTTTTTCATTTATTCTCCTATTTAACGTTAACGTTTTATTTTTTATAAAGATAAATTAAAACAATATAGACTAGTTTAGTCAACAGCAGAATCTATAGAATTTAATTAGTATTAAAAAAACCCTTTGTCTATTTTGGGTCTAATGCTCTGCAATCACTACTATCCCAACCAATGTTTATTTCCTTTCCTTCTTTAATATTCATTCGGTTCGAGCTATTTGGAACTTTTAGGATAAATTCTTTGTTACCCAACAAATCTAATCTTAATCTTGTATGATCGCCATGATAAATAACTTCTTCAATCTTGCCTTTGTAATTATTATCCATAGGTGTCTCTGGATCAATAATTGCTCTTTCAGGTCGTAACGAAACAGTTGTCTTTTCCCCTTTTGTTTTAGTAACTATTGGATTTGCTAAAATTTCATTACCTGAATCAAGTTTAACCTTACATTTGTCACCGGATATATCGATAACTTCTCCACCAAAAGTATTATTTTCACCAATAAATTCTGCAACAAAAGAATTCACTGGTCTCTCATACAATTCATCAGGGCTAGAAAGCTGCTGAACTTTTCCATCATTAAATACTGCAATCCTATTTGACATTGTTAATGCCTCCGTTTGATCGTGAGTAACATATACAACTGTTACTCCAATACTTTCATGAATATGTTTGATTTCGTATTGCATACTTTCTCTTAAATTTTTATCTAAGGCACCTAGTGGTTCATCCATTAGAACTAGCTTAGGATCAAATACTAACGATCGAGCTACAGCTACCCGCTGTTGTTGTCCTCCTGACAATTGCATTGGCATTCTAGCCTCAAAACCTTGAAGAGAAACCATTGATAATGCCTTATCAACTTTTTTATCAGCTTCATCTTTTGGTATTTTTCTAACTCTTAAGGGAAAAGCTAAATTTTCATATACAGTCATATGAGGAAACAAAGCATAATTTTGAAATACCATTCCAATCCCTCTTTTATGCGGTGGAATATCAGATATAACTTTGTTATCTAAATAAATTTGTCCATTTGTAGGAGTTTCAAATCCTGCTAACATCATTAAACAAGTTGTTTTGCCAGAACCTGATGGGCCAAGCATAGTTACAAATTCACCTTCTTCTATATCTAAATCTAAACCTTTTACGACAAGTTGTTTGCCATCATAACTCTTGTCTACATTTTCGAATTTTACAAATTCTTTATTTTTGCTCATAAGCTCATACTTATTAAACATTTGTCCGTTGATTTGTCAAAAAAAAATTAAATTAATAAGTTAATATTGATTATATATCTTGCAGAAGTGTCAGTTTGAACAACTGTCGAATGTTCTTTAAGTCCATCAAATATTAATAATCTGTTTGCAACAGAATCAACCTTTTCACCACTTTTAAATAATGTATATCCATTATTTGAATTAACATAAAAAATACATACTTTGTGATCAAATTTATAATCCACATGAAAAGCATCAGCTTTTTGAACTTCTCTTCTTGGAAATAAAGAGGATCTGATCCTTAAAATTTGTTTAAAATTTAACTTATGTTTTATCTTTTCTAGAAGCTTATCTAAAACTTTATAATTTGGACTAATTGGAAATCTATCTACAAGTGTTTGTGGATGTAAATCTCTGAAACTGTGAACAAAGTAACCATCTTTTTTTTGATTATCTAATTCTTTACTAACAACAAAATCTATAAATCTCCACTGAGATCTAGGAGATAAAAAAAATTTTTTTAATTCTTCAAAATCACTTTGATCTAAAAAATTTTCTATTATTTCAAAACTTTTCATTTTGATTATTTTATTTTTAATTCCTTAGGAAATTTACAAAATAATTCTGAACCAAAGTCTGTAACTCTAATTGCCTCTGACGCTTCTACACCCCAGTCTCCAAACTGCATAACTGCTATCATGTGAAAACAAACATTTGGTTCCAAAACTGTCATATCGCCTTTATATATATTTAAAGTATGTTCGCCCCAATCAGGTGGATAACCAATACCAATTGAGTACCCTGTTCTAGATTTTTTTTCAATTCCATATTTGTCTAATATTTTCCAAAAAGCTTGAGCAACATCATTTGCTGTATTTCCAGATTTAACTGCATTTATACCATGCTCTAAAGCTTCAATAGTTTTTTTCATAGTGTCAATTTTAAGTTGATCAGGTTTTCCTAACAATAAAGTCCTAGCCATTGGAGCATGATATCTTTTATAAACTCCTGAAAGTTCAATAATTGTTGCTTCCCCTTCTACAAACTTATCTTGGGATGCGGTTAGATGTGATGCTGAAGTACCTTTTCCTGTTGGAAGAAGAGTTGCAATACTCGCGTATTCTCCTCCAAATTTTTCTGTTCCATAAAATAATGACTTTTGAATTTCACCAACGGCATCACATTGTCTTACACCTGGATTTATAACTTCCATTGCAGTATTCATTCCTTTTTCAGAAATTAATGCTGCAGACTTCATGTAACCTATCTCAGTATCTGACTTTACAAATCTTACCCAATTCACAAGCCTTTCACTATCTAAAATTTTTGCATTTGGTAAACCTTGTTTTAATTTTTCATAACAAAATGCTGTAAAGTAGTGAGCGTCCATCTCTACACCAATAGAAAGTTTATCCCATTTTCTGCTTTTCAAAACTTCAATCAAATAATCATAAGGATGTTTGGGCCAGGTATGTATATAACTTTCATCATAGACAATAATATTTTTTTTCTCTAAGTATGTTTTCAAATATGCACCACCTGCATCCTGAGCTCTAATAAAACATAATGGTTCCTCAGCATTGACATGAATAATTGCACACTGAGCGTAATAGAATGACCAGGCATCATACCCGGTTAAATAATTTAAATTATTTGTATCGTGAGAAATCAGTAATTCGATTCCTTTATCGCTCATACTTTTCTGAACTTTTTTTAGTCTTTCCTTATACTCTTCTTTTTTAAAATACATAAATTTCTACTTTAATAATCTTCCAAAACCATATATTGGACTCTGCATTCCAATAGACTGTAATGTATCCCAAATTAATGCTTGGTTACTGGATATTACCACCTTGTTCAAATTTTTTTCTAATTTATCAATTATTGATAGTGCTGGAAGAGCTGTACATGAAATAAAAAGTGCGTCTGCATCTCCAAGATCCATTTTCAATAATGTTTCATACAAAAAATTTTCGTCCACTTTGCCAATATCTAAATCATTTGAAATATCAAAATAAGAATTTGAAGTTACATTAAAATTTTCATTCTTAAAATAATCAACCACTTCATCATTTAATGCTTTAGAGTAAGGTGTAAAGATAGAAATTTTGTTAATTTTCATTTTTTTAAGAGCGTTAATAGCTGCTGTGCTTGGTGTGGTAACTTTTGCATCTGGTTTTGCTAAATTGATTTTGTTTTTTATCGTTTGATATCCAGCAGCAATTGTTCCAGATGTACATCCATAAACTACACAATCTAATTTTTCATCAGGAAGAATATCTTTTGATATTTCAGTAACAGTACTTGACATCTTAATTAAATTTTCACTAGTTAAAGGGAAATAGCAATGTATTCTATTGACAAAAAAATCTATATCTTGATCTTTAATTACACTTATAAAATCTTTTTCTATTCTAAAGTCAGTAGCTAATGCTATTAAACCTATCCTGGGATTAGATAGATTAGTGTATTTTGGATCTATTTTTACAGAGTGCATAATTTTAAAAACAAATATATCATTAGACTTTAAATATTCATCAAAATTAAGGAGATTTAAATGAAGGTAGGTTTTATAGGTTTAGGAAATGTTGGAGGTAAACTTGCGGGTAGTTTATTGAGAAATAACTTTGATTTAACTGTTAGAGATTTAGATAAAAATATAACTAAATCTTTTGCTAATTTAGGAGCCAAAGTAGCAAATTCTGCAAAAGAACTTGCTGAACAGGTTGATTTGATAATTACATGTTTGCCGTCCCCACAAATTTGTGCTGAAGTTATGGAGGCTGATGATGGTGTTATAAATGGATTGTCAGCAAATAAAATCTGGCTTGAAATGAGTACAACTGATGAAGCTGAAGTTAAAAGAATTGGAAAAAAAGTTTTAGATAAACATGCGATACCTCTTGACGGTCCGGTAAGTGGTGGGTGTCATAGAGCAGCAACTGGTAATATAGCAATTTTTGTAGGCGGTGACAGAAAAGCATTCGATAAAATCTTAAGTGTTTTAACTGTCATGTGCAGAAAAGTTTTACACACTGGCGAAATAGGAACTGCAACTATATTGAAAGTAATTACAAATTATCTAGCTTCTGTTCATTTAGTAGCATTAGGTGAGGCATGGACTATTGCAAGAAAATCAAATTTAGATCTTGATAAAACATATAAAGGAATTGCAATTTCTTCAGGAAATTCTTTTGTTCATGAGACAGAAAGCCAAGTTATACTAAATGGTTCTTATAATATTAATTTCACAATGGATTTAGTTTTAAAAGATACTGGTCTTTTTAATGATCTTGCAAAAAAACTGGGTACAAAATTAGAAATTTCCCCAAAAATTGTAGAAATATTTAAAGAAGGTAAAAAAACTTATGGTTCAAGAGCTTGGTCTTCAATGATAGTGAAAAGAATGGAGGATTTACATAATATAGATTTTAGAGCAGAAGGTTATCCTGCTGAGCTTGTAGATAATGAGCTTGAAGAAAAAGGATATGAAATCTAAGAAATATGTTAATAATGGTTTATGCTAAATAAAAAAAAATTTTATATCAATGGAGAATGGACAGAGCCATCTAAATCAAATGATATTGAAGTAATCAATCCATCCACAGAAGAACCTTGTGCGGTAATTTCTATTGGCTCAAAAGAGGATACTAATGCTGCTGTCTCAGCAGCTAAAACAGCTTTTCAAACCTGGAGAGAAAGCTCAAAAGAACAAAGAATTATTTTACTTGAAAAATTATTAGAAATTTACAAAAAAAGATCTGGAGAGATGGCTGATGCAATATCAATGGAAATGGGAGCACCAATGGATTGGGCTACCGATGTTCAAACTGCAACTGGTCAATCTCATTTAGAAGATTTTATTAATAGATTAAAAGATTTTAAATTTGATAATCAATTTAATTCAAAATCTAATAACCGAATATGTTATGAACCTTTAGGTGTTTGTGGTCTTATTACACCTTGGAACTGGCCAATTAACCAAATAGCATTAAAAGTTGTTCCTGCTTTTGCAGCTGGATGTACAATGATACATAAACCATCAGAAATAGCACCTTTATCTGCAATGTTATTTGCAGAAATGATTGATGAAGCTGGTTTTCCACCAGGAGTATTTAATTTAGTTAATGGTGATGGCGCTGGCGTTGGAACTGATATCTCAAGCCACCCTGACATTGACTTAGTTTCTTTTACTGGATCGACTAGAGCAGGAAAATTGATATTAAAAAATGGAGCAGAAACAATTAAAAGAGTTTGTCTTGAATTAGGTGGTAAAGGGGGAAATATAGTTTTTGCTGACTCGTACCCTGATGCCGTAAGAGATGGTATTAGAAATGTAATGAGTAATTCTGGGCAATCCTGTGATGCCCCAACAAGGATGCTAGTTGAAAAATCTATTTATGATAGAGCTGTAAAAGAAGCGATAGAAGAGGCAAATTTAATAAAAGTAGATCATGCATCTAAAAAGGGTGATCATATTGGACCAGTAGTATCAAAAATCCAGTATGATAAAATTATTAGTTTAATTCAAAGTGGCATAGATGAAGGAGCAACATTAGCAGCAGGCGGCCCAGAATTACCTAATGGATTGAACAAGGGATATTTTATAAAACCAACAATTTTTACAGATGTAAAAAATAATATGAGAATCGCTAAAGAAGAAATATTTGGACCAGTATTATCAATCATTCCATTTGAAACTGAAGATGAGGCAGTAAAAATTGTAAACGACACAGAATATGGTCTTGGAAATTACCTACAAACAGAAGATAAAGAGAAAGCAAAAAGAGTAGCAAGAAGATTAAATGCAGGTACAATTTACGTTAATGGAAATGGAGCTGACTCAGGTACACCCTTTGGAGGATTCAAACAATCTGGAAATGGTCGCGAAGGAGGTGTATGGGGACTAGAAGAATTTTTAGAAGTCAAAACTGTAACCGGATGGCCAGAATAGAATGATTGGGTACGTAATGGTAGGAACTAACGATCTTGATAAATCAATTAGATTTTATGATGAATTACTACAAATTTTAGAATTAGAAAGAATTGAAAAAGACGAAGTTTGTGCTGGTTATTCGCAAAAAGGTGGGGATGGTAAAGTAGAGTTTTATATCACTAAACCTGTTAATAAAGAAAAAGCAACAATAGGTAATGGATCTCAAGTATCATTTCTCACTAATTCAAGATCTATTGTGGATAAATTTCACGAAATTGGTTTAAATTTGGGTGGCAAAAGTGAAGGATCTGGAGGAGAAAGACCTGAAGGTTCTGGAGTATATTACTCTTATATTCGTGATTTAGATGGAAATAAAATCTGCGCATTTACAAACAATTAGTAATTGATGTCTTACAGGTCTGTTAAAAAAAAATTAGATAGCGATCATATTGTTATATTGGACGGTGGTAATGGAGGTGAACTTGAAAAAATTGGTGCAACAATGGATAAAGATTTATGGTGTGGAAAATGCTCTGTCGATGATCCAGAAAAACTTCTAGAAGTTCATGAAAAATATATTAGTGCTGGAGTGGATGTAATTACAACAAATACTTACTCTACTACACCCATTTCTATGAAAGAGTACGGTTTTGAAAGTTTTACAAATAAGTGGAATAAAAAAAGCGTTGAAATTGCTTTAGAAGCTGCAAATAATTCAGATAGAGAAATCGCTGTTGCTGGCTCTGTATCAACTTCCGGTAGCTGGGATAGATTAGAATTAAATCAATTAACGTCTGGATTTGATGAGCATTTAAAAATTTTATCTGATTCAGGTGTAGATTTAATAATTCTAGAAGCCATGACTTCAAAAAATAAAACCGTAGAGGCTATAATAGAATGCTCCTTTAAAATTAATTTACCCATATGGTTGTCAATATCTTGTGCTTTAAATAAAAAGGATGAAAAATTAATGCATGGTTATCAAGAAAATATAAATAATTCTAAACCTCAGTTTTATGAAGATTTTGATGAATCTATAAATACTTTTAGTAATTTACACGATGGACCTATATTGGTTGCGCATTCAGATATAAATATAATTGATGATGCAGTTAAAATTATTAAAAAAAACCATAAAGGTGTAGCTGGTGCATATCCAAATAATGGTTATTTTGAAAAACCTAATTGGAAATTAGTCAATAATATTTCTCCATCTGAATATCAGATGAAAGCTAAATCTTGGACATCAAGTGGAGCTCAAATTATTGGTGGGTGTTGCGGTGTGGGACCAGATCTAATTAAATCAATATCAAATTTAAAATAAATGAATGATAATGAATTAAAAAGTGAACTAAATCCTAGTCTAGTAGTTTTGAATGATAATAAACCCAAATGGTATTTACCTGAAACAAGAAGAGATGGTTATAGAAACTTACATAAAATAAACAGATATGGACTATTATATAGATCTGATCTAGTCTTAAAATTAGATAAAAATATTAATACAGACATTTCAAAAATTCCCTCTGTAAAAAAGTTGCTTAAGCATAAATACTTTTGTTCTTTATTGGTTGGAAAAAATCAAGACATACTCTTTGAACAATACGCAAATGACTTTACTGAAAACACTCCCCAAACAATAATGTCTATTACTAAAATGTTTGTAAATTTGTTTATAGGAGAACTCGTTGAAAAAAAAATTATAGATTTGAATAAAAATATTTCTCACTATCTTCCTAAAATAGGTACAGGCTACGCATCTGCTACAATTCAAGATGTTTTAGATATGAATATTAAAAACTCCTACAGTGAAGATTATACAGACCCATACACTTCGTCTTTTTTGCATGAGCCAGTTTGTGGCTGGAGATTACCTGCTAACTTAAATGAAAAAATGGGGCAAGAAGAATTTTTAAATACTATTGAGTCCAATAAAGATAAAGATTTAAAAAATTCATCAGATTTTTCTCATTATAAATCTGCAAATACTGATGTTATTGGTTTACTTATAGAAAATGTAAGTGGTAAAAAACTTAGCGAGTGGGTTTTGGATGCAGTTGAAGCTGCAGGATTTGAAGATGCACTATACATAGGCACAGATAGATTTAGCATGCCCTGGATATCTGGTGGGGGATGTTTAATTTCAAGAGATTTTTTAAGATTTGGACTTTTGTTTTCTCGGAGAGGTCTAGGAGTTGGAAATAGAAGAGTTGGATCACTTGATTTTTTTAACGAAACTCTGAAGAATAAAGGTACAAAGTATATGGAATTATCAAATAATAAATTTTTATATTATTCAAATTCAATTATGAGATGTGGAGATTGGATTGGACATTCGGGGCTAGGTGGGCAATTTTTGGCTGTGAATTTAAAAAAACGGAATTGTGGCATCATATTTTTCCGTAATTAATACACCTTCTGGTACTGATGAAAATTATAAAAAAAATATGATTAATGCATTAGATGATATTGTTAAAAATGATTACTAATCTAATTTATTATTTGCTGACATCCTCTTTTGGAGACAAGACTACTGCCACTATTCCTCCTATAACTATCAACGAGCATCCTGTAATCTGACGCCAACCAAATGGTTCGTCTGTAAGAATACTGGAGCTAGCAGCACCAACGATAATTTCTGATAAAAAGAGAATTGAACATATCCCTGCTCCTATTTGAGTTGGGGCCCAAAGGATTACAATGCCAGTTGGGATAAAATAAAAAACTGAGATAAGGACTAGGAAAGTTGTCATTGAAACAAATGCTTCAATAGATGGTATGGGGCCTAAATAATCAACAAGTAGAAAACCAGCTCCAATATTAAACAATGTCCCATAAAAGAAAAAACCAAAAATTATTGGAAATACTCCGTCAGTTTTAATGATCTCTAGTCTGATCATTCCTCCTGCAAACATAATCCCACCACCAAGAGCTAACCAGTCTCCTGCGTTTTCTGGTAAAGGAATATTACTACCTTGAGCAAAAACTACCCATAATCCACCAAGTGCTAAACTTAAGCTAACAATTCGTTGCCAGCCATGTTTTTTTTTTAAAAAAATTATTTCAAAAATAGTTGTCCAAACGGGTGTCATATAAAACATTATTAAGGCTCTAACTACATCGGTTAAAAGAAAACTTAATGCGTAACATATGAAACCTCCTCCAATTAAAATGCCCATAACTGGAAGTTCTAATCCTGTACCTTTTCTTTTGCTTAACCTCCAAATTGCAATAGGTAATAATATTAATGTTCCAATTATCATTTGGGAAATTGTGCCCCAACCTCCAGTTAAACCTCCATCCTCAAGAATTCTTTGTGGTAACCAATAAATTCCCCAAGCTCCAGCTGATATCGCTAGTGCAATTGAAATTTTATAATGGTGTGGATGTCTCATATTAACTAATTTAGTTTAGGTTTAATCTTACTAAAATTAAAAATATTTTCATATTTAATCGCAAAAGAAAATAATTTTAAATCATCTTTATTCTTGCCGATGATTTGCATACCCATTGGCATACCATTTTTATTAAAACCTGCTGGAATTGTAATTGTGGGTAACTCTAAAAGACTAGATAATACAAAAACTTCTAACCAACGGTGATAAGTATCTAATTCGTTGTTATTGATATTTTTCGGAAATTGTAAATTTTTGTCAAAAGGAAAAATTTGAGCTGACGGTAGTACTAGAAAATCAAAATTTTCAAAAATTAAATTTATTTGATTTAAACATTGTTTTTTTTGATCTAGGGCCAATTGTAAATCTTCAGATTTAATTTCTTTACCTTTATTATATTCCCAAATTGCTTGATATGTCATTGAATTGATATCTGAAATATTCATATCTAAAGTGTCTTCATAAATACTTTTTGCTCTGAGTGTTGTCCAGCTTTTCCACAAAAAGTCAGTATTTATTTTTGGTTGAAGTGACTCTACTTTAATATTCATTTTCTCTAATTCCCTCAATTTATTTTCACAAATTTCTAATATATCTTTTTCTATATTGTAATTATCATTAATGTTTGAAAGCCATCCAATCTTAAAAGCTGAAAATTCTTTTTCACTTATATTTTGATTTTTAAACGAACCATTTAAATCAAATGAAAATTTGTCTAATGAGTCACTTCCAGCAATTTCATCTAACAAAATCGCCATATCATTTGGGGTTCTTGCAAAACATCCAGGTGTTGTAAGTATTGGTAAATCAAAATTTTGTCGTGTGCGATCAATTGAAATTAAACCAGGTGTTGGCCTAAAACCGTATATATTTGCGAAAGCTGCAGGTCCTCTGCATGATCCCATTTGATCTGTACCATCAGCAAAAGGTAATAATCCAGAAGCAACTGCAGAACTTGCGCCCCCACTTGATCCAGCTGCAGATTTTGAAAGGTCATAAACATTTGAAGTTGGTCCAAAAAGTCTATTGGTAGTATGCCCACCCACACCAAGTTCTGCTGTATTTGTTTTTCCAATAATAATTACTCCTTTATCAATTAATCGATTTACAAATAATGAATTTTTTTTAGGTTGGTTGTTTTTAGATCCAGGAAAGCCATAGGTTGTTTTAAAACCCACAACATCTGTTAGATCTTTAATTGCTATAGGTAATCCATTTAAAGGTTTTTCAATTTCTTTATTGTTATCCTTTTTAATTGCCTCTTTTATAATTAATTCTCGATTTTTTTGAAGAACAATTGCATTAATGTCTGGATTAAGCTTTTCAATTTTATTTAGATAATATTCGACAACCTCTTTAATCGAAATTTGACGACTTTTTATTTTTTTTTGAATTTCCTCAACTGATTGATTTTCTAACATAAAAGTTTATCGGGCTTTTTTAATACTTTGCAAAACCATCTCTTCCATTTCAGTCAATGAAGCTACTTTAGGATTGGTCGCATATGCTTGATCTTTCATTGCCTTTTCAGCAATTCTTCCAGCACAATCTTCTGGAACATTAATTTCACTCAAACTATTTGGAATTTTAATTCTGTCTAAAAGATTTTCTATATTTTTAATAAATGCATCTACAGAATGATCTTTGTATTGCATTGCTTCTGACATTCTTTGAACTTTTTCTTCCATTCCAGGCAAATTATATTTTAACACAACTGGTAAAACTATTGCGTTAGTTAATCCATGATGAGTGTTATATTCAGCTCCTACCATATGAGAAATAGAATGAACATTTCCTAACCCTTTCAAAAATGATATTCCTGCTAAACAAGAGCCAACATGCATACCGCCTCTTGCCAATATATTATTGGGTTCTTCAACTGCTTTGATTAACGATTTTGAAATTAACGAAAGTCCTTCTAATGCGGAGCCATCACAAAGCGGGTTAAATCCTGGCACACAATATCCTTCAATAGCATGTATCAAAGCATCAGCACCTGTCCATGCAGTTAAATTAGATGGTAATCCTATGGTCAACTCAGGATCAATTAATGCCAAAGATGGTCTGACATCTGGGTGCCACATGCAAAATTTCATTCCCTCCTTTAAATATGTAACCATAGCTGTAATTTCAGTTTCAGCTCCGGTACCCGCAGTTGTAGGAATAGTTATAATTTTTGGAAAAGGGTTATCTTTACTAATTTTTGGAGGAGTAAGTTCAAATTCAAAATCTCTAAGTGGTACGTTATTATTTGCAGTAAGGCATATTAGCTTACCTCCATCCATTGCACTTCCACCGCCAATAGCAATTATTGAATCATGATTTCCATCATTATATTTTTTACAACCAACTGATACTTCATTTTCTCTAGGGTTTGGAGATATATCAAAAAATAAATCTGATTTTACATTTGAGCTAGCTAAATAATTTTGTAAATTTTTTATAAATGGTAATTTTGGGCTACCTTTATCAGTAACTATCAATGGATTCTTTATATCTAAATTATTACAAATTGTGCCTATTTCTTTTAGACGTCCAGGGCCATAAGCAATGTTGGTTGGGAATGTCCAATCTTGATTAGACAAGATATCAGATTCATTTAGTTTAAAGTTACTCATTTTATTTGTAAAGTTTATACAATTTTTAAAAAAAAATTATACATGAAAATTTCATCAGAAAAAATTGATATTAAAAAAACTTATCTTGCAGTGACCACTATGCTGATGGCAATTCTATG
>MDSV01249448.1_pt1 | contig 12916 bp, 9 predicted proteins | sample 810851 | NCBI WGS metagenome assembly MDSV01 (sample SAMN05326640, study PRJNA326480) | marine metagenome | isolation source: seawater | place: Atlantic Ocean: North East | collected 2012 | reverse complement strand
TTGCTCTTGATTCAACATAGTCACAAACATTCCGTCACTCAATGCATCAGATGTAACTGCGCCCATTGTAACGTGATATGCTAGTACATTTGCAAGTGCGGCTGCACCCTCTTCTCCGTCAAAATCAGATAGACTGATTCCAGCGTCAACAAATGCTTGATCTGTTGGAGCAAATATCGTGTATGGACCATCGGCTTGCAATGTTTGAAGCAGCCCGGCTTGAACGATTGCGTCCACAAGAACTGTGTGAACACCGGTTCCAGAAGCGACAGCAGGTATGTCATTAGCAGGCTCATCTGGAGTGTCCGCTGGTGGCATCAATACTTTGTCGATGATGTGAATAACACCGTTGCTGGCAATTACATCAGCAGTAGTGACAGTAGCGCCTTCGATAGATACTATGCCGTCTGCTACTGTGAAGCTTGCATTGTCACCGTTCAGCATCTCTACTGTGAGACCATCGGTTACTGCACTGGATTGAACAGCCCCCGAATAAACGTGGTAGGTCAGTATGTCTGCCAATGTTGCGTTTGATTCATCATCATTGAATGATGCTAAGTCGATCCCCGCATCAGTGAAAGCCTGGTCTGTCGGAGCGAATACTGTGAAAGGACCATTCGCTTGAAGAGCCTCGACAAGTCCTGCTTGGGACAAAGCCGCTACTAGTGCAGTGTGAATTCCAGTTTCGCTTGCGATGGTTGGAATATCTTTCAAATCCGCTGGAGGTGTCAGAACCTTGTCAATAACATGGATCACACCATTGCTAGCGATAACATCAGGAGTCACAACTGTAGCATCCTCAATCATCACTGCACCGTCGGCAACAGTGAATGAAGCGTTGTCTCCGTTCATCATTCCAATGGTTTGACCATCGGTTACGTCAGCCGACATTACGCTTGCTCCAGCAAGAACATGATAGAGTAGAATGTCTGTAAGTGTCGCATTCAACTCAGGAGTATTGAAGTTCGCTAGGTCAATTCCTGCATCAGCGAAAGCTTGGTCTGTCGGAGCGAATACTGTAAACGGACCACTACCTGACAACGCTCCGACTAAGTCGGCATGCGCAAGTGCAGCAACCAGTGAATCATGGATTCCAGTGGCAGCCGCATTCGTCGGGATATCTTCATTCTCATCAGCAGATACCGAAAGCGGTAGTGCTGAGAACATCATTAAGGCTACAAATGCGGTTAAGAGTTTTCTTTGCATTGCGACGCAACGACAAAGATTAGTATATACGCTTTTGTTTTGACACGCACCATGAATTCGCATTACTGAGCATGTTTTGCGGACTTTTCTTATGTATGATGTCTTGGAGAGTTTATGCGCCGAATAGTTACGATACTTATCGTTGCGATGGTGCTACCAACTATTTCTGTAAGCGCAAACAGTTCACCCTTTGATTTTTTCATCGAGGATGATGTTGTCATCCATCCAGATGAGACTATACAATTCAGAATTGCTTGGCACAATATTGTCGGCGATGAAAGGCATTTTGCTATTGCATTGAACAATTCGGACTCTAACCTAACTGTAGAAGGATTACCCGAAGATTGGACAAGAGTAGGTTCTGGTAGGCTGGGCGAAATGTCAATCAATGTTACTGTTTTACCCAATTCAAATTACGAGACAATATCGTTTTCCCTAGATATTACTTGTCAGGAAGTACCTGAATGGAATCTATTACAAAATGTAGACGTCGTTGTATCTCGCTGGTCTGACCTTCAATTCGGCGCAAATGATGGATCCTCGTTTTATGTCCAGCAAAATGTAAACACCAGTTTAGCGGTTAATATATCCAACAACGCTGGTTTCGATGATTTTGTAAAAGTAAAAATGGACACTGATTCAAATTGGCAATACGGCTTCATGGATGATGAAAATAATGATGAGGAGGTTCATTTTGACTTGGATGACGGTGAATATCTTTTCATTAATTTCTGGATCATCACACCCGCAATTATTGATGGTGCGCCCTTAGCAGGAACTGGTCCAACATTTACATTAGAAGCAGAATCAAACTTGGATAGACGTGTTGAAAGTTGGACATTTACATTAGAAATGCAAACATTCCACAACATGACTGTGGACATCATCGGAGAGAACTTGAGCCTGGAACCAGGAGATGATGGGAGGCTCGAAGTAAAAATCCGCAACAATGGAAATGTCGATACCTATCTGGATGCATCACTAAAATTAGGCAATATAAATGATGACAGAATAGAGGCAGAAAACTGGACTGTAGCTATTTTCAACGCTTTCGAATTTCAATCTCTGGGACCTAATGAATCAAGGATAATTGAGATCGGTTTTGACGCACCTAATATCAACAGTGGTTCATTTGATGTCGAATTGATTCTTATGCCACAATCATTCCCTCAACGTGCTAATTCCGTAATGATTTCATCAACAATCGATTGGCAACGCTCTGGAACAATTACAACGCAGGGGCTGAATTGTAATTCTGTAGAGTGGAATGAAACATGCCAGCAAATGATTGAGATAGAAAATACTGGTAACTTTTTCGAATTATACTCCCTTGAAGTCGTCGATGAATCTGGAATGAATTTTGAACTTTCTTCTGAATCTATTGGACTTTCTAAGGGCGCCACTACATCTATCCCGCTAAACATGACAACTATTCCTGATGCTGCAGGGCTATTACCGGCATCAGCAAAGGTGCATCTAAAATTAGCAAATGGCGAAATTATTGACACAATTTCAATCAGCTCATCGACCGCACCCAGAGTAAACTGGCTTTGGGAAAATGCAGCAAGTACTGTCAATTCAAATAGGCTGGAAGTAGTCGTAACAATGCGTAATGATGGCAATACTGCAGATGGATTAGTAGTAAGAATGTCATCATCATACTTTACTGAAATGAGTTTCATACCGCCGAGTAATGCAATTGTTGAAGATGGTTCAACGAATATTCGCTCCTTCGAAGTAATCAATGTCGAAAAGGGTTCTAACTTCACATTCCGTGCTTGGGCAGAAATCCCAGATGATCAAAATTCGAATGATTACTTCTTCCTAAATATAACCGCACACAGTCGGTTAGCAGAAGAAGACCCTTTCCGTTATTCAGCAAATACTAGTTTCGATGCTGCAGCCAAAACTAGTGATGATGAAAACTCTGTAGTCAATTCGCTAACTGATTTTGTGTCTACTTTTTTTGCCGTAATGTGGGCGTGGAAATGGATTATATTGGCAATAATGGTAAGTGCTCTGATGATTAACAAATCATTGCGTGATAGACAAGCAAGGATGGAAGAGGCAGCACTTTCTAGACCTCCTTCGAATATTCAAGAGCAACCCGAAGATTGGATGGCTGAATTCACAAACAAGAAGCAACCAGTTCCCGAAATTGCTGAGTCGCCGCAAATTCCTTCCGAAGTTTTCACTGGAATGTTCCAAGCGGTAGGTGGAGAAAGAAAACCTACTGCAAAAGCGGTCGATTCACAATTGGTAGGTGCCGCTAGTACTGTTCTTGATCATCATGATTCAATGGCAGTAAAAACAAGACTTGACTCTCTGGCAAGCAAAATTGCAGAAGGAGAAGTTAGTAAACCACACAACGCAAATGTAGCACTACCTGACGACATAGTCCCTGTAACTACTCGAACTGTGCCATTACCAAAAACTGCACCTGAATCGCCCGAAATGTTGGATTTGGATGACTTAGATTTGTGAGTGATAAAATGAACATAGGCGTAGATGAGGCTGGAAGAGGTTCTGTCATCGGACCTCTCGTTGTATGTGCATTTGGATCAATATCACAAACGCATTTGCGTGAATTGGGAGTGAAAGATTCTAAAGATTTGAGTAAGAAAAAACGTGAAGAGCTTTACGAGATTCTTTGTCAAATGCCACACAAAGTAGTGATTTGCCCACCTGAAAGAATTGATAATTCACTCAACCTTAATGACTTAGAAGTTGAGTTATTCGCTGAAGCTTTGACAGTAATGCCGGATGGAGAGATTATGTTAGACGCATGCGATGTTAATGCGGAACGTTTTGCGAGAAATGTTTCGACTAAATCCAATCGAAATTGTGCAGCAGAACACAAGGCAGATGAAAATCATCCAGAGGTTAGTGCTGCTAGTATCATTGCTAAAGTCACAAGGGACCGTGCTGTTGAACAATTATCTGAAAGCATAGGTCTCGAATTGGGCAGTGGCTATCCATCAGATCCAAAAACTAAGTCTGCTGTTCTAGAATTAGTGAAAGGAGAAAGGCCGCATGATTGTTTGAGATGGTCTTGGAAAACTGTCAGTAATGCTTGGGGCGGCACACCCCCACCACGTCCAAATGCTCGCCAACGAACCTTGTTTTGAATAACTAAAACCCCCACGCCCTCTCATGGAGTGGCAGCCAGACCAGGTAACTTTGGACTTAATTCGTCATCTCGCATTGCAAAATAGTTACCAATACGATGGCAAAGGACAGGCCGGTTCTGTAATCAGTAGAATTATGGGTAGTCGCGCAGATTTACGCCCACATGGAAAACATGTAGCACCTCTAGTGGCTAAGGAAGTCGCCAAAGCAAATGCCTTGGCTCAATCCGAAGGAATAGAAGTTGTTCGTGAGATTCTTGAGAATGAGGCCCCAGAATTATTGGAGCGCAAAGTGCAAACTCGAAGAGAAGGATTGCCGGACTTGCCTAATCTGAATGGCAGAAAACCTGTTTTACGTTTTGCTCCAAATCCAAATGGCCCCCTTTCCTTCGGCCATTCACGAGGATTAGTAATCAATGGCCAATATGCAAAGGAATTAGATGGTGAATTGATTCTGAGATTTGACGACACAGATACTACAGTTAAACCTCCAATGCTGGAAGCATACGATTCGATTCCAATTCAGCAGGAATGGCTATGCGGATTCCCTGCTCACCGAATCGTAGTTGCTAGTGAAAGGATGCAAGAATACCATGAGCATGCTGAGTTGATGATTAAAGGTGGTTTTGGATATGTTTGCACTTGCTCTGCTGATGATTTTAGAGAATTCAGAGTATCGATGACTGAGTGCCCGTGTAGGGACAATGATGTCACAAAAAATCTAGATCGATGGCAGAAAATGAACGACCCAGAGGGATATCAACCTGGAGATGCTGTTCTAAGAGTAAAAACCGACATGACACTGAAAAATCCGGCTCTCCGAGATTGGCCAGCTGCTAGAATACAAACTAATGCTCACCCGAGGGTAGGCAATAAGTGGCGAGTCTGGCCATTGCTTGATTTCCAATCCGCAGTTGAAGATCATTTACAAGGTGTAACTCATATTATTCGAGGAAAGGATTTGATGGATTCAACCAGGAAGCAAAGTCTACTGTACGAACACTTTGGATGGGAATATCCTGAAACTATCTACTGGGGCAGAGTAAAGGTCCACGAATTTGGCGCATTCTCAACTTCACAAATGAAAAAAGACATCTCCGAAGGTACTTACGATGGGTGGGACGACCCTCGATTACCAACCTTGTCTGCTCTATCTCGAAGGGGAATCAAACCTGAATCTCTTAGGGCGTTTTGGATTGAATTAGGATTGACTCAGAAAGACATTGCTGTTCCTCTTTCAACTCTTTATTCACACAATACAAAAGCGATTGACCCTCATGCTCCAAGGCTAGCATTTGTCAGAAATGCTTTCCCAATATATCTGAAGGGTGATTTTCCCAAAACTGGTTCGATTTCATCTCACTCCGATACGGAGATGTCACCTCGGAATTATTCGATTGATGAGGGTGTTTGGATTGAGGAAGAAGATTCATGCAAGTCGATTCGTTTGAAAGACCTGTGTGATATTGATGCTGAAGGAAATGTGGAGAGCATAGACCGCAGTGATAAGAGAAGTGTTGTACACTGGGTTGCTGGAGGAAAACCATCGATATTGACCATTGCAAATGGCCAGGATTTGGTAACCATTGAAGGTATCATTGAGGATAACAAATATCCAGTTGGCACAATTGTACAACTCGAGAGAATTGGTTATGCTATCATAGAGGAAAATGGATTGCTCATGGTCCATGACTGAGCATTACTGGATCTCCATCATCAGTGGTAATGATGAACTTAGGGCGCCAAATGAGATTCTTCTCAACAGAAGGGTCCACAAGTATGTCTAATTCACATGCGCTACCGCAACTCCCACCTCTAGAAAGGTGCTCTTCGGTTAACACTCCTAGGATCATGTCATTCCCCCAAACAATCAATGCGTCTACAGATTCAAGCCGCAACTTAGCCTCATCCAGTGAATCTTCATAACCAATGGTAGAGAAATCCATGAATCAAACTTGCAGACTAGGTTATTCAATTATGCGATAGATGGATTCAAATTAGTTGACCTACAGGACCAGTCATGGCAATCGAACGTTTACTCACCGGAAATCTCGGCTCACAGGTAAAAGAATTGATGGCTACAGAAGATATTCTTCTGGAAGCAGTTCGTGATTTGGTAAAGGACGAAATTAAGACATATATCCGTCAGAAGGTAGATGCTGACGAAGAACTCAAAGGAGAATTGAAAGATGCTATTTCCTATTACTTCAATGCAAAGGCTCGCTCAGTATATGCGGAGTTGAAGGCTAGTCGTGCTGCAGCAAGACTTGGTTTGCGAATTTTGCCTGATGAACTTCAAGGTGAAGTTGGAGAAGCTTTGGTCGGATTATTCGAGAAGGAACTCGGCAACTTGCTTGAGAAGGCGCTTTGAGCCCCTAAGGGGCTCATAATGCCACAGTGTTGAATAGGGTAATGTTTGCAGAGCATGCCGGTGGTTAAGGCATGCGCACAACAAAGCCGCTAATTCTGTGCGTCATTTTACTGGCCTCTTGTATTCCATTGAGCAATGTGTCTGCAGCTAGTGAGGAAGTCTGTTGTGACTCTACTCCCGTAGAATTATACCTTCTAGGCCCAGCTTCATCAGGGGAGTTGTCACCATTCGAAGCCGAACTATCTGAAGAATCAGAAGAGAAGAAAATCTCAGATGCCATAGCACAACAAGAAGAACTCGGAAGTTGGAAAATCGACCCATCTTGGCCCGGTTCTTATCCCTCTTCAACATGGGAGTTTTCGATTGATTATGAAGTCGCAAATGCTGGCGGTGCTCAAATCAATGCATCTGTAGAGATCGAAATTGGGGGAGATACCTATACCGGAACAACCGACCAATCCAACTCATTTTTGGCTACAGGAAGTGGCCAACTAACAATTGATGTAAATGTAGATGCAGGTTCTATTCCTTCCTCGACGGCAGTTACAGTAACCTTATCCGCACAAGCCGTAGTTTTCAGTGTACCTGGAACAGATGCAGGACTGACATTTTCGTGGGGAGGAGTCGATGACGAATCCTCGGTCACTGCAGACTTACCGATTGTCAGTTTGCGTTTGGACGAACCTGTTAGCGATGGAATGGAAGTTTATGTGTCAATGATTGTCGCATCTCCATTCGGCCAAATGACTGCTGCACACGCAAATCTTTTGGAAATGCGAGTAAATGGAGGAATGGTATCAGGAGATCCTATTGTCACCAGCAGCGGTGATTTCGTCCGCTTAACTTGGACATGGATTGCTACTACTTCCGGTGAACAACAGATTTCGGTTGAAGCTAGTATCCAAATTCAATCTGGAACACCAGTACAATCTGGAATGACAACTTTCACTATCGAACCTTTTGATGATGGTAATGATGGGAGCGGAGGAGGCTTCTATCCCACAGAAGAGCCATTACGCTCAGATGGAGCAGGTTCACACCTCATCATGAATATGGACATGTGGTTAAATTCAACAGATGGTTTCCTTACGCTTGAAAGAAATATCGACCTTGTTATCGATGGAGAGTTGGCATATTGGATGAGATGGGGAATGGACAACATTGGTAATGAAGACCCGGGATTGTCACTCCCACTACGTATTTTCAACTCTGGAATGATAAGCGAAGATGACCGAAGGAATCGAATTATTGACAATGTTGAGAGAAGTGAATTCGAAAATCAGATGGTCAACTTAGCTCCAACTTACATGAATGAAGGTATGGCAATTGAATTAGAAGAATTGATTGGAACTAATACTCAAGACCTGGAGAGAATCTCTATCGATGTCGACCTTCAAGGTCAAAAAAAGGTAACTCCACACCCTCTTACACTGAGCATTTCTACTCTTGAAATCGTAGATTCAAACTCCAAAATCGTGCTTCTCAGAAACTTTGTCATCGTTCAACCAACACCAATCTGGTCTAGTTATGACATGAGCATATCAGTTGAAACAGGAATGATGGCAAGCTTAACTGGTGCTTCAATTAAAGGAGAGGATTCTATTGATTTTTCACAAAGCCGAACTCCATTTGGAGAAACTATCGAGATCAGTGCTGAAGGACTGAAACCCAGTGCTACATTTTACTTCGAAGGCATGCCTAGCGGAGATTATCTAAATGCTCCATTGAGTTTGTGTGCCATTACTATTCTACTCATAGCAGGTGGTCTTTTCTTCTCAATGAGGATAACACGAAACAAAAGAAGGGGTGCTCTTTGGATTGAGATGGCATTAATACCCGCGATACTTCTAGCACTATTTTTGGGCTATCCTCCTTACACAGTAGGTGTAATTACAGGAATTTCAATTTCAATTTGGGTAATAACTTCAGTGGCTAGCCCTAAACGTAAAGGAACCTCCACAACTGTTAATCAGCCCATTTACCCAATCATTGAGTGTCCAGCCTGTAGTACACCTAACCCAATTATGACTGATGAACGGCCATTCAGGTTACCTTGTAATGGATGCGGAAGGGTACTAAAAATAGTGGACTAATCAAAGGTGTCCACTTGAAATTAGACCATCAAGAACGCTACTGGCATGAATCTTAGCCTGCTCCATATCATCAGGCCAAGCTGAGTTTACCATGTGCAATTGACTCGCAATATCGACTCCATTGCCTGGAATCATTATTCTGTGCCAGATTAATTCTTCAAGCCTCATCGTTGAAATTCCATCCTCACGTAGAGCGGGTAATACCAACTCACTTATTGCCGAACTCCTCTGCTCAACATCCATTGTTGGCCAACCTTTAGACAAGCGTTTCAACATCATTTTTGATAATCCTGGAATCATTTCTATTTCCGGAAGTGGAACTTCTGGAAGTGGACAGATGTCTATTGAGCCTTCAGTGTCAAGGTGGTCACGCATCAATGATAGAACAGGATCGTAATCAGAATCCGCGCCTCCTCTCAACCAACTTCCGCTAATTGCCATTGAACGTTGTTTACGTACTCTAGCACCTTCCGGAGCAAGGATAGACGCTAAAGCAGCACATATTGCCACACACTCCACAGCCCCATTGTGTTCCTTGGAAGAATTACCAAATGTGACTGAAACCGATAATGGGAAAATGTGAACATAGTTTGGATTTGTTTCGAGAGAAGATTGAGTTTCATGGAATGGGTCTATATGAATAATCAGCCCTTCCACTTCGGGTAATTCCGGAACATGGTCTCTACCGACATGCCTTCGTGGAGGTAAAACTCGCCTTCTGTAATGTTGTGAATTATCAAGAAGAGCAGACTCTAATTGAGCCAAAGCCAACACACCTTCGATATCTGCAGGAGCCATTAACTGGACGACTTTTGCTGATGAAATCATGGATGCTACTTTGCTCAAATCCTCTTCCAACGAAGAAAAAACGGAGGTCTGTAGCAGGCTATTCACTGACTCACCTAAATGATACATCGCGTAGGTGGTTATGAAGTTGAGTGTAACATCACTCAACCATCAAGCGTAGTTCGTCACGCTTGTACTTCCAATCTGCGGAGAGGCGACCCTCACTGATGTAGTACTTTGCCAGACGGCGAATTTTAGCTTCGGTCAATTCCAAAGCACGCTTGTTGTGAATATCCTTGTGGTTTCCAGAACCAAGGTGATCGATAATACCGACAGCCTTGCGCATCAAATTCATCATGTCCTCTGGGTATGAACCGCCGATGTCGTTCTCTGACAGTACTGCGGAAATTCTCTTTCCGAGAACTGACCTAACATCAGGAACTGCATGCTGGTCACGAAGAATTGTACCAATGGATGCAGATGAATGACCTGCCTTACCCAACTCGACAATTAGTTCAGTTACAGCAGCTCCATCAGTGTTTGACCACTCTGGTGCTGATTCATTGTGTGGCTTTGTGGAACCGGATTTACCTTTCCTCTTAGCGTACATACGTGCCATGATTGAACCTCCGAGCATTCCGCCGACCTATCACCCATTCTTAACCACTACGCATGGAGATTTGGTGGATTTTACAGCCTTTGGTGCATTTTTGCTAGCCTTCCAGGAGTTCCTGACCACTCCCAGGAAGGTGCTGACGCACGCGCAGAACCGATGCACTGCTCGGCTTGCATCACCAAAATATCTTCACCTGCCTTAATCGTAGAATCATAAGATTCTAGATTTACCAGATTAACATCACCCTTCCACTTGATATTTTCTTTCAATGTAATCCGCTTAAGCGAATTGCATCTATCAAGTATCTCAACACCTAACCTTGCTATTGAAAATCCACCCCTATCAGGAGCCCACATGGCAATTTGTTCTCCATCCTTGAGAATCTTCCATCTTGGGAAGCGGCCACGAACTTGAACCCCTTCCAACCACTCTGCATTCAGGTGATGCAATCTAGAAACAGAGCGGAAATTGTCAAGGTTTACTTTTTCTCCACTTCGTTTTTTGATCTGTAAATGTTCTGCAACTGCTTTCTCCAAACGTTGCAAAGATTCGTAATTGGTTGCAGAGGACCCCTGCCTTGTGTCGATAACTGGAATCTCACAAGTATATTCAAAACCTGAGTGATTAATTATTACACGATATTGATTCTTTATCAGTAATGCATCAATCATCTTTGTCACGCGGTTAATTTCATCTTGTGTCCAATCGCCTGTAACTGGAATGTCGTAATGACCTGCAGGCCACACTTCTTCCAAATCTCGTGGAACCAAACCTAGAGGTGATGTAACCATAACTTCGTGACCCGAATTATGTTTCATCGCATTTCTGAAGGCTTTATGACTTCTAGATGAAGAGTATGGTTTTCTTGCCGAGCAAGGGAGTAAAATAAGAACATCATCCAACCCTTCTGGAGATTGATATTCATTGATTATGAAATCAACCCAATCCAAAATTATTGGATCATCATGCGATTCAATACTGTGAACTCGCAAAGCAGTTTCTTCGCTAACAATTTGCGATAAAACTCCTTCCAACTTTGAAATCAATTTGTCTTGATTCCTCATGTGCTCAACTAATCTCGGGCTGTTTAGTGATTGAGATTGGGCTAACTCCCTCAATGAATTTGAAGAAATTGCAGAACGGACTTCAGCTAAGGCGCTTTGCCAGTGACTATTTGCTGACTCTCCTTCCATAGCATCCCTTGGACCATTCCATGTCAATACTGCTCCGTGCGCTTCTGCCTGCTTTGTTCGAGTGGTATCGAACAGATCTACACCAAACCAAGAAAGAACAGCACAATTATCCGGGCCTCCTATACCTGGAGCCCATAGCAATGCACCAGGGAATCTTTTCTTTACCACATTGATTGCTTCAACTAATCTACCCGGACGATTGGCCAACTGTAATGCATCGGTAAGAACTACCACATGGGGATTTAGACTTTGATCCATCAATTCTTCATCATGGTTCAACGCTTGCCAAGATAGTGGCAATAACTGACCTTTTGATGCGACCTCGCCAGCATCAGCTTCGTCAAGGGACGGAGGCAATACATGTCCGATAGATGCCTTCATCATTGGGCCATTATCGTCACTTTCCCAAGGTGCAAATGGGGCCCTTGATTCAAGATTCAATACTCTCGGAATTCCACCATCGCTAGAAGTACTAAATGGCGCCCATAGAACTTCGAATTCATCATCTGTGACGACAAGTCCTGGTGTCTTTGAAACTGGATTGGAACGGTCTCCAAGAGCCCACATCCTAGACATACGATGACGAGCAATCACAGTGCGCCCAAGTCCCGCCATGAATAGGGCTGGAAGTGCGCCGGTCTTGAATCATTTGAAGGGGTATGAGTTTACCGCACCATTCATGGGAAGGAGAGTACTATGGCTTGTCGCCATACTTATTCTAATTCCTGTCGCAAGTTCTGGACATTCAGAAACAAGAATGACCGTGGATGGAATCGCTTGGTTTGACTGTGAAGATTCTTGGGCTAGTATTACTGATTCTCAAGGTAATGAATTCGCCAATGGAAGCGACTTTACTGTAAGTTTAGATGCTGAAAACCACACCTTCTATACAGAAAATAGTTCAAGGTGTCAAAGTGTGATTCCAGTAACAAATGATCTGCCAAATCTAAGACCTGCTCCAACAGAAAATTTTGATGCCATTACAGTGACTACATGCGAGCAACCTTATCTTGGTTCAAGCTGCAATGGGGCTTATGTTTCAGGTGATTTGATCGATGATGATTCAGATATTTTCGCAATAGATGTCAATGAAAACCAAATCATAGTCTTAGATTTGTTAGCAGCATCAGCCGCAATCGATATTGATTTACATTTTCAAAATTCATCTGATGAATATGCTCTGGAGGATTCTCTTTCACTTCCTCTAAACACATCGATTGATGCAACATATCAGATTGTTATACCAATTGAAGAAAATGGCCGGGTAATTGTCACTGTTCACAGCCCTAGCCCTAGTTCAATTTGGGCAGTTAACGTTGAAAAATATTCTACTGAAATCGCCATCAATGCTTCAGATTTAGAAAACCTCGTAGGAATTGGTCCAACTTCATTTGCAGTAACAAGCGGTGGTGATGAATCATTACTTGTCACTGATTCAATGTCTAGTGATGGTACCGAAATCGAGTTCCAATTTCGATATGTATACACGCCAACCAGTATCTCAGAATGGAATAATGCAAGTG
>MDSV01189278.1_pt1 | contig 12917 bp, 27 predicted proteins | sample 810851 | NCBI WGS metagenome assembly MDSV01 (sample SAMN05326640, study PRJNA326480) | marine metagenome | isolation source: seawater | place: Atlantic Ocean: North East | collected 2012 | reverse complement strand
TTGCGATGGATAAAGAGCTAAGGTTTGCAATCCGTGAGGGTGGTCATACTGTTGGTGCTGGTGTAGTAACAGAGATTGTTGAGTAAGGATTACAATGGCCAATCAATCAATTAGAATTAGTTTAAGGGCTTACGATCATATCTTATTAGACAAGTCTACTGATAAGATCGTTAAAACGGCAAAATCAACTGGTGCTATAATTTCTGGTCCCATTCCATTGCCAACAAAGCGGTCTATTTATACTGTTCTTCGATCACCTCATGTTGACAAGAAATCTAGAGAACAATTCCAGACTAAGATTCATAAGAGGATGATTGATATAATTAACTCAACTCCAAAAACAGTAGAATCTCTTATGAAACTTGATTTGCCTGCTGGTGTAGACATTGAGATAAAGGTCTAGTTTTAAGATGCGTGGTCTCATAGGAAAAAAAATTGGAATGACAAGGATATTTAATTCTAATGGTCACTCTGTACCTGTCACTGTCCTTGAGGTTGGGCCATGTCGTGTGACACAGATAAAAACCGTTGAGAAGGATGGATATGATGCTATTCAGGTTGGGTTTCTTGAGTTGAAAGAAAAGCATGCTACTAAACCTATTCTTGGGCATTTCGAAAAAAATAATGTTACGCCTGCTAAAGTTTTAGCAGAATTTCAAAGTGTTCCAAAATTTGATTACAAACTTGGTCAAACATTTAATGTAGGTTTATTTAATGAGGGTGACTTTGTAAATGTATCTGGTAAATCAAAAGGTAGAGGTTTTTCAGGGACTATAAAAAAATATTCTTTTAGCACCCAAAGAAAAACTCACGGCCAAGGAGATACGCATAGGCATGTTGGTTCAATTGGGGCTGCATCAGATCCTTCGAGAGTATTTCCAGGAAAAAAAATGCCCGGGAGGTATGGTAATAAGACTGTTAGTGTAAAAGATTTAGAAGTGATAAAAGTTAACGAATCAAAAAATCAGTTATTAGTTAAAGGAAGCGTCCCAGGTTCCACTAATGGAATTGTTTATATTACGAGATAATTATGAAAATTGATGTTCAAAATAGTTCTGGTAAGGTAGTTGACTCAGTTAACCTAGATAGTAATATTTTTAATATTGATGTAAATCCTTCTGTTGTAAGGCAAGCCGTGCTATCTGAGTTATCTAATTTACGCCAAGGTACACATAGTTCAAAAAACAGATCTGCTGTTAGAGGTGGAGGTAAGAAACCGTGGAAGCAAAAAGGTCGAGGAGTTGCCAGAGCTGGAACGATAAGGTCTCCTTTGTGGAAAGGCGGTGGAGTTGTTTTTGGTCCAGAACCTCATACTTATAGTAAAAAATTGCCAAAGAAAATGAGTAAGCTAGCTAGAAAATCCGTTCTATCTAAAAAATTAGCTGATGGGGAGTTAATTGTTTTAGATAATATTGAAATTGTTTCAAATAAAACTTCTGATTTTATTAGTCTAATGAAAAGTATTGATATTCTTAATAAAAAAACCCTTATTCTTGTTGATTCTTTTCAAGAAAATTTGATTTTATCTTCTAGGAATATTAGAAATGTATTCATTGAAAATGTTAAGAGTGTTAGTGTTTATGATTTATTAGATTGTGAAATTATTTTAGTTGATAAAACTGGAATTAATTCTTTTTCAGAGGTGTTAGTTTAATATTATGTATCAAAAAATAATTATTAAACCTGTCTTAACTGAAAAAATGGCTATTATGCAAGAGCGTCAAAATAAATACGCATTTATTGTTTCCTCGAGAGCTAATAAGGTCCAAATTAAATCTGCAGTTGAAAATAAGTTTAATGTATCTGTTTCAAAAGTTGCTACAATGAACTTTAGTGGTAAATTAAAAAATATGACTACTAGAAGTAATGGTAAGACCATTAGAACTCAAGGGAGAAAATCTAGCTTTAAGAAAGCTGTAGTCACCTTGAATGAGGGTAATAGTATAGATTATTTAAATAGTAGTGCTGAGGTGTAGGGTGGGTGTTAGAAATTTAAAACCAGTTACTCCTGGAAGCCGATTTGCATCAAGGTCTGATTTTGCAGAAATTACAACTAGTAGGCCAGAAAAATCACTTACGGTAGCATTAAGAAAAAAAGGTGGAAGAAATAATACTGGAAGGATTACAGTAAGAAGAAGAGGCGGAGGGCACAAAAGAAGATATCGAATTATTGATTACAAAAGAGATAAATTTGGAATTAATGGCAAAGTTGCCACTATTGAGTATGATCCTAATAGGTCAGCATATATATCTTTAGTTCATTATGATGATGGTGAAAAAAGATATATTTTGGCTCCGCTTGACCTTCCTGTTGGTTCAATTATTATATCAGGAGATAAGGTCCCATTGAAAGTAGGTAACGCACTTATTTTATCAAATATACCTACTGGTTTGTTTGTTCATAATATCGAAATTGTGCCAGGTAAAGGTGGTCAGATGGTTCGCACTGCCGGTGCCTATGCACAAGTGATGGCTCATGATAATGGTTACACTACTCTTAAGCTCCCTTCCGGTGAGGTCAGATTAGTCTCAGATCAATGTATGGCTACAATTGGTCAAGTTGGGAATAGATCTTTCGAGCAAATAATATCAGGTAAGGCTGGTCGTTCTAGATGGTTGGGCAAAAGACCAAAGGTTAGAGGCGTCGTCATGAACCCTGTTGATCATCCACATGGAGGAGGTGAGGGGAAAACTTCAGGCGGGCGTCATCCCGTATCCCCTTGGGGAAAGCCTACCAAAGGTTACAAGACAAGAAAAAAGAATAAAAAATCAAATATTATGATTATAAAAAGGCGTAAATAGGCATGGCAAGATCGTTAAAAAAAGGTCCATTTGTTGACCGAAAGTTAATTCTTAAGGTGGAAAAAAATGTTGATAGTGGAAAGAAGGCTGTAATTAAGACTTGGTCAAGGCGTTCAGTAATCATTCCCGATTTTGTAGGGCATACTTTTGCTGTTCATAATGGAAATAAATTCATACCAGTTTTTGTATCTGAAAATATGGTTGGCCATAAACTCGGTGAATTTTCTCCAACTAGAACCTTTAGAATGCACTCTGGGGATAGGAAATAAATTATGGAAGCCAAAGCAATTTTAAGATATAATAGACAGTCGCCTTACAAAGTAAGGAAAGTATTAAACGCAGTACGTGGATGTAATGTTGGGACTGCTATCAATTACCTCCATTTTTCGCCTGAAAAAGCTTCTATCGCTATTGAAAAGACAATTAGATCGGCTATTGCTAACTTAATGCAGAATGAAAATTCTAACGATATTGATCCTGATATTTTAAAAATTAAAGAAGCTTATGTTAACCAGGGCCCAGTAATGAAACGTTTCAGGGCTGCATCTATGGGAAGAGCTTCTAGGTTGCGTAGGCCTTCCAGTCACTTAACTATAGTACTAACTACAGAATAACCTGAGGGGAATAATTTGGGACAAAAAACACATCCAGTTGGTTTTAGATTAAACGTTAGAAAGTCATGGAATTCTACATGGTTTGCTGAAAAAAATAATTTCGCAGAATCATTAGAGGAAGATGTTAAGATCAGAAAATATATTTCATTTCGGCTCCCTAATGCTGGTATTTCAAATGTTGAAATTAATAGAACTTCAAAAAAAGTTTCTGTAACTATTCATACTGCTAGACCAGGAATTGTTATTGGTAGAGGTGGGGAAGAAGTCAACAAGCTTAAAAAGGAATTAAGGCAGCTTACAAATAAGAGTGATGCTCAGATAAACATCTCTGAAGTTAAAAGACCTGAACTAAATGCAGCGCTTGTAGGCATGAATATTTGTCAGCAGTTGAAAAAGAAAATTTCATACAGAAGAGTAATTAATAAAGCGATGCAGGCTACCATGCGTATGGGTGCAAATGGTATCAGAATTAATGTTGCAGGTCGACTTGGCGGGGTAGAAATAGCTAGAAGTGAAAAATACTCTGATGGTAGTGTACCGCTTCATACTCTAAGGGCTGATATAGATTATGCACTAAGTGAGGCTCACACAGCATATGGTATCATTGGTGTTAAAGTTTGGATTTGTAAATAATAAAATTAATTATGCTTGAACCAAAAAAAGTAAAATACAGAAGACATCATCGAGGAAACAGAAGGGGTATGGCTAGCAGGGGAAGTCACGTTGCTTTTGGTACTTACGGGTTAAAAGCTTTAGAGCCTGGTTGGATTACAGCTAGGCAAATTGAGGCATCTCGTATCGTAATTTCAAGGATTGTTCGTAAAATTGGTAAGATGTGGATTAGAATATTTCCTGATAAGCCTATCACCGCAAAGCCAGCTGAAACAAGAATGGGTAAAGGCAAGGGATCATTAGATCATTGGGTTGCTGTTGTAAAACCAGGTAGAATTTTATTCGAAATTGAAGGTGTTAATAGAGAAATGGCTGAAGAAGCTTTCCGGAACGCAGGTCATAAATTACCTATCAAAACTAAATTAGTTGAACGGAGGCCTATTTAATCATGTCTGAAAACGAAAATAATAATGGCCAAATTAGTGAATTACAAACTCAGCTTGTTGATAGTGAAGAAGCTCTTCAAAACTTGGTATTTCAGAAGTCAATGCAACAATTAGAAGATTTATCTCAAATTAAAAAGATTAGAAAAAAAATTGCTAGAATTAAAACTTTAATAACGGAGGCTCAGGCCCCATAAAATTGCTAGGTGGCTAGAATAAATGTCAGATAGAAAAAACAAACAAAGCCTAATTGGTAAAGTAGTCTCTACTAAAATGAAGAATACCGTTAGTGTAGAGGTCGCTAGAGTGATTGCGCATCCCATTTATAAAAAAAGAATTAAAAAACATAAGAAGTTTCTTTCTCATGTTTCTGGAGTTGTCCCAAAAGTTGGAGATATAGTCAGAATAACATCTACAAAGCCAATTAGTAAAAATAAGAGGTGGCGTGTTAGTGAAATATTACAACAATCAAAAAGTTTAGGTTAAAAATTGATACAGCAAGAAACCAGATTAAAAGTAGCTGATAATACAGGAGCAAAAGAAATATTGTGTTTCAAAGTTCTTGGTGGCTCAGGGCGTAAATATGCTAGTGTTGGCGACCAGATTGTAATTACTGTTAAAAAAGCTATTCCAGGTGGTATGGTAAGTAAAGGAGAGGTTCACCGAGCAGTAGTTGTTCGTACCAAAAAAGAATATAGTAGGCGTGATGGCAGTGCGATTAGGTTTGATGAAAATGCTGCTGTATTATTAAATAGTCAAGGTGAGCCAAGAGGTACTAGAATATTTGGCCCTGTAGGCAGAGAATTAAGAGAGTCTGGTTTTATGAGAATAGTTTCATTAGCTCCGGAGGTGCTTTAAATGTTAATAAAAAAAGGAATGCAAGTTCGTGTAATCAGTGGTGCGCACAAAGGTGAGGAAGGTAAAGTTTTATTTTCATCTCCAAAGAAGCAGCGAATTGTTGTGGAAGGTGTAAATTTTATAAAAAAATCTACAAGGCCATCACAAGAAAATCCTAATGGAGGTATTGTTGAAAAGGAAGCATCACTACATGTTTCTAATGTGTTAGTTCTTCAAGGCGGAAATACATCTCGATTGGGTTACAAAATTCTTGGAGATGGTGCAAAAGTTAGAATATTAAAAAAAACAAATGAAGAATCTGAAATTCAATGAGTAAGAAAAAAGACAACAAATCTGAAGCAGTAAAAAAAAGTAAAACTTATATGCCAAATATGTTAATGCTTTATAGAGAAAGTGTCATTCCTGCTATGATTTCTAGGTTTAGTTACGTTAATTCAATGCAGGTCCCAAAATTATTATCAATTTCATTAAACATGGGGCTTGGTGATGCTAAGACAAACAGTAAAAAGCTTGAAAGTGCTGTTAGGGAGCTTGAACTTATTACTGGTCAAAAGCCAGTTATTACTAAGTCAAAGTCCGATATTTCAAATTTTAAAATCAGGAAAGGTTTTCCTGTTGGATGCAAAGTAACACTAAGATCTGCAAAAATGTATGAATTTTTTGAGAGGTTAACATGTATTGCTCTCCCTAGAAGTAGAGATTTTAGAGGCCTTTCATTTAAGTCTTTTGATGGAAGAGGTAATTACAACTTTGGAGTTAAAGAACAGATCATCTTCACTGAAATTAATTATGACGACATTGACTCTGTTAGAGGTCTAAACGTAACGCTTAGCACCTCTGCTAATACTAATAATGAAGCTTATTGGCTTTTAAAAGAATTTGGTTTCCCGTTAAGAGAGAAGCCTGTAAATAATAAAATTGATGAGGTTGCATAATGGCAAAAAAATCAAAAATAGTTCGTGAACAGAAATTAATAAGGAATGTTCAAAAATATGCTTCTTTGAGATCTGAATTAAAAAATATTATAAAGAGTCAAAATTCTTCAATTGAAGAAAAAGAAGCAGCTGTCGCAAGATTAGATAAGTTGCCTAAGTCATCTAGTCGAATCCGTGTCAGAAATAGGTGTTTTAAAACAGGACGGCCTAGAGGTGTAATAAGAAGGTTTAAATTATCAAGACTTTCTTTCAGAGAGATGGCTCTAAATGGCGAAATTCCTGGTGTAACTAAAGCGAGTTGGTAAGGAAATTTATATGTCTATGACAGATCCTATAGCAGATTTTTTAACTAGAATTAGAAACGCTTATCGTACTGAAAAAAGATGGGTCGATATTCCTTCCTCAAATATGAAGAAAAGAATTTCTTATGTTTTGAAAGAGGAAAAATATATAAAAGATTTTTTCTTTATTAACGATGGGGATTTTCAAACAATTAGAATTTTTCTCAAATATGATTTTAATGGCGTTTCGGTAATAGAGAGTATCAAAAGGTGCAGCAGGCCAGGACAACGCGTATATGTTAATAGCCAAGATATACCGAGAGTGCTTGATGGTCTCGGAATTTCAATACTTTCCACTTCAAAGGGCGTAATTAGCAATAAAACTGCGTTAAAGTTAAATGTTGGTGGCGAGTTGCTCTGTGAGGTGTTTTAACTATGTCTAGGATAGGAAATAATCCGATTACTGTGCCACAAGGAGTTTCAATAAAGGTTGATGGTAGCAATGTTGAAATTTCTGGTAAAAATGGTACTCATCTCCACCGTCTTCATGAAAATGTCAAAATTAATTTAAATAATAATATTATTAATTTCGATAGAAAAGACGACAGTTCTATTAGTAGATCTATGCACGGTACATCTAGGCAGATTATTAATAATATGATCATTGGGGTTTCCGATGGTTTTAAAAAAGAACTTGAGATTGTTGGGGTTGGGTATCAAGCGAGTGTGCAAGGTGGTAGATTAAAACTTCAATTAGGTTATTCTCATGATATATATTTTGATTTTCCTGAGGGAATTACCATTGAAGCTGATCGTACTGCAATATCTATTAGGGGTAATGACAAACAATTAGTTGGTTCAGTTGCATCAAAAATTAGATCGTTTAGGAAACCTGAACCTTACAAGGGTAAGGGTGTTAGATATAAAGATGAGTATATTAAGATCAAACAAGGAAAAACAGTTGGTGAGTAATGGGAATTTTAAATAATAATGTTCGTAGAAAAAGTCGTAGGAGAAACAGAAGTAAATTTTCTTCAATGTTTCATGAAAAGTACCCTAGATTGGTAGTTTACAGAAGTAATAGGCACTTTGAGAGCCAAATTATAAATGATTTCGAAGCTAAGACCCTTGCCTCTGCTTCGTCAAAAGATTCTAGTCTTAAAAAAGAAATAGCTTTATCAAAAAGCAAGATGGAAGTCTCAAAAGTTGTAGGTAAAGCTATTGCTAAAAAAGCTGTAGATAATAAAATTAAAAAAGTAGTTTTTGATAGAAATGGTTATCCTTTTCATGGTCGCGTTAAAGCATTTGCAGACGCTGCTCGTGAAGAAGGTTTAGAATTTTAAAGGAGTATGAATTGGCAACGATAAATCCATCTGAATTAGATTTACTTGAAGAATCAGTAATAAAGATTAACAGGACAGCAAAAGTTACATCACGAGGAAAAAGATTCAGATTCTCCGCTCTTGTGGCTGTTGGTGATGGGAAAGGTCATATTGGTGTTGGTCTTGGTAAAGCAAATGAAGTAATAGTTTGCATACAAAAAGGAAAAGAAATTGCTAAAAGAAATATATTTAAAGTTCCTCTAATTAATGGAACTATTCCACACAAAATAATTGGCAAACATGGCGCTAGTAGGGCAATGCTTAAGCCAGCTGCCCCTGGTACAGGAATAATTGCTGGTGGTCCTGTAAGAGCAGTTATGGAGCAAGTAGGTATTCACAACATATTGACTAAGCGTTACGGTTCGAAGAATGCTATGAATCTCGTATATGCAACATTGAATGGGTTATTAAATCTAAAAGATGCTGTTGCAATTGCTAATAAAAGGCAAATAACATTAAAAGAGATATTTAATTAAGATGTTGAAAATCAAGCTCATTAAAAGTCCAATTGGACATAAACCAAAAGCTAAAGCAACTATAGTAGCTCTAGGTTTAAAAAAACTTAATCAATCAGTAGTAAAATCAGATACGCCACAGATCAGAGGAATGTTAAAGAAAGTTGATTTTCTAATAAATGTCTCAGAGGTAAAAAAATGAAATTAGATTCATTATCTCCAAAGGAAGGTTCTATTTCAAAAAGAAAGAGAATAGGTAGAGGTCATGGTTCAGGGTTAGGTAAGACCTCTGGAAGAGGCCATAAAGGTTCAGGGCAACGTTCTGGAAACAAAAAAAGAGCATGGTTTGAAGGAGGTCAAATGCCTCTTGCCCGAAGATTACCTAGAAGAGGATTTACAAACATTTTTAAAGAAAAATTCCAAATTGTTAATATAGGTGATATAATGAACCTCAAAGATGGTTCAATTGTTGATCCTGTTTCTCTTAAAGATTCTGGCCTAATTCGTTCATCACTAAAACCAGTTAAGATCCTTGGTAATGGATTAATTGAAAAAAAAATAAAGATCTCTGCTTCTGCGTTCAGCGCTTCAGCAAAGGAAAAAATTGAAAAATTAGGCGGTGAAATAATCATTTTATGATTGATAAAATCAAAACAATTTTTAGTATTCCTGAATTAAGAGATAAAATTTTCTTTACTTTTGCTATTCTTGTCGTCGTTAGAATTGGTGCTCATATTCCTATACCTGGAGTTGATGCTAATGCTTTAGCTGGTGCTTTTGATAGATTGCAAGATACATTATTTGGTCTATTTAACATGTTCGTAGGTGGTGCTTTTGAGAAAGCCTCACTTTTTTCTCTTGGAATAATGCCTTATATATCTTCATCTATAATAATACAGCTTATGGGATCGGTATTGCCTTATTTTCAAAGATTGCAAAAAGAAGGCGAAGCAGGGCGCAAAAAAATTACGCAAATTACTCGTTATGGTACTGTTTTAATCGCTGCTATGCAGTCTTATGGTGTAACAGTTTTCTTAGAAAAAGAATTGCAAGTAGTGATTAATCCTGGATTTTTGTTTGTTTTTACAGCAGTAATAAGTATGGTTACCGGCACGATACTTCTTATGTGGATGGGAGAGAAAGTGACTGAGAGTGGTATAGGTAATGGAATATCACTTATTATCATGGTAGGTATTATTTCTCGTTTACCTTTCGTTATAGGTAATGAAGTCAGAGCTGTAATAGCTGGAGAAAAGTTATTTATCTCTGAAATTATTCTAATGGGAATTATGTTTCTAGTTATATGTTTTGTCGTACTATTAACCCAGGGCACAAGAAAAATTCCCGTTCAATATGCAAAAAGAGTTGTTGGTAGAAAAGTATATGGTGGACAAAATACACATATTCCACTTAGGGTTAATACAGCAGGAGTTATGCCAATAATTTTTGCCCAATCAATAATGTTTATCCCTAGTACGATTTCAACCTTCTTCGCCGACAGTGACTTTTCTGCTAGTATAATGAGGTGGTTTTCATTTGAGCATCCTATATATTGGTTATTTTTTGGGTTAATGATTGTTTTCTTTACTTATTTCTACACTGCTATTGCTTTTGATCCAGTTCAAGTAAGCTCTCAAATGAAGCAGCAGGGTGGGTTTATACCTGGAGTAAGACCTGGGAAAAAAACCTCCGAGTACATAGATAATATATTATCAAAAGTAACTCTTCCCGGTTCAATTGCTCTAGCTCTTGTTGCTATATTCCCATACATCCTTATGCAGACTATGGAGGTAGAATATGATTTTGCATCATTTTTTGGAGGTACAAGTTTACTTATCATTGTTGGTGTTGCTTTGGACACATTGCAGCAATTGGAATCTCATTTAATGATGCGTCATTATGATGGTTTTCTAACTAAAGGTAAAATACGTGGTAGGAGAAGAATGTAATGGTTTTTAGACGTTCAGAAAATGAAATTAAAATGATTTCTGAAAGTTGTCAAATTGTAGCCGATACGATTGATATGCTTACTGAGTTTGTTATTCCTGGTGTTTTGATTTCTGATTTAGATAAAAAAGCAGAAAGTTACATAACCTCAAGAGGTGCTCGGCCTGCTTTTAAAGGCTACATGGGATTCCCCTCAACACTTTGCATTTCAATTGAAGATGCAGTAGTTCATGGTATTCCTGGCGATGTAGAGCTAAAAGAAGGTCAAATTGTTGGTATAGATTGTGGTGCGGAATTAAATGGATATTATGGCGACCATGCCAAAACCTTTTCTATTGGTAAAATTAGTGATGAAAAGAAAAGATTAATGAAAATTACTGAGGAATCTCTTTATAAGGGTATTGAAAAGGCAGTACCCGGTAACCACGTAGGTGACATTGGATATGCTGTGCAAACCCATGCTGAATCTAACGGTTTTTCTGTTGTTAGAGAATTAGTTGGGCATGGAATTGGAGAAAATTTACATGAAGAACCGCAAGTTCCTAACTATGGCATTCCCAATCAAGGCTATAAGCTTCATACTGGAATGTGTATTGCAATTGAGCCTATGATTAATCTTGGTGGTAGAGAGATATACACTGCGAAAGATGGGTGGACAATTCTAACAGCTGATGGGAAAGCATCTGCTCATTTTGAACATACGATAGCAATACTTGATGATGGTCCTAAAATTTTAAGTAGGGTGAGTTATAATGGCTAAAGAAAAAGCAATTACAATTGATGGTACTATTAAGGAAACCTTGCCTAATGCAATGTTCCGTGTTGATGTTGAAATTGGAGGCGAAAGTCATACTGTATTGGCACATGTGAGTGGTAAGATGAGAATGCATTTTATTAAAATTCTGCCTGGAGATATAGTAACTCTTGAAATGAGTCCATACGATTTAACTAGAGCTAGAATCGTCTACAGAAAGAAATAATTTATGAAAGTTCGAGCATCTGTAAAAAAAATGTGTGCTAAATGTAAAATAGTAAAACGTAAGGGTGTCGTTTTAGTTATATGCGAGAACCCAAAGCATAAACAAAGGCAAGGATAATATAATGGCTAGATTAGTGGGTGTAGATATACCAAGAAATAAAAAGATTGCTTTTTCCCTCTGCTATATTCATGGTATTGGAATGTCAACTGCATTAGAAATTTGTAAAATTGCTAACATAAATACTGATAAAAGAGTTCAAGAATTAAGTGAGAAACAAATTAGTTCTATTAGAGAGACAATAAGCTCACTAGAATTAAATGTTGAGGGTGAGTTACGTTCTTTTAATGCTATGAATATTAAGAGACTCAAAGATGTCGGTGCTTACAAAGGTCTTAGACATAGACGTGGTCTTCCTTCTAATGGGCAAAGAACAAAAACAAATGCTAGGACTCGTAAAGGTAAAAAAAGAACTATAGGTCTAGGAAAGAAAGCTATATAACTAAGAATTTGAGGTAAAATTTTGGCTGAGAGTAAACAGAAAAAAAAGAAAAAAATAATCGACCCTATTGCTGTTGCACATATTAAATCAACTTTTAACAATACGCATGTCACAATTTCTGACAAATATGGTAATGTGTTGATATGGCAAAAAGCAGGTTCATCAGGATTTAAGGGCTCAAGAAAGAGCACAGCATATGCTGCTACTTTAACTGCCCAGAAAGTAGCTGAGACAGCTCTGGCCCTTGGAATATCAAGTATTTCTGTTGAAGTAAAAGGACCTGGGGCTGGTAGGGAATCTGCTATTAGAGCGTTGGCTGTCTCAGGCTTACAAATAACCTCAATAAAAGATGTTACTCCTCTTCCTCATAATGGTTGTCGTCCTCCCAAAAGAAGAAGGGTATAAATTAAATTGAAAGTGAAATTTTAAAATGGCAAAAATAAAGACATCTAGAGGAAAACTAGTAAGAAAATTTGGTGAGAATATTTTTGGTAATCCAAAATATGATAAGTTGCTTAATCGAAAACCTTATGGTCCTGGTCAGCATGCGCAAACAAGAAGAGGTAAGGTTTCTAATTATGGGACTCAGCTTCAAGAAAAGCAAAAAATTAAATTTATGTATGGTCTGCTTGAAAAACAATTTAGAATAACATTTAAAAATGCTGAGAAGCTTAAAGGTGAAACTGGGACTAATATGCTTCAATTGCTTGAAAGTAGGCTTGATAATGTCGTTTTTAGACTTGGTTTTGCCCCTACTCGCCCTGCAGCTAGGCAATTAGTTAGTCATAAACATTTTTTAGTTAATGGAGTTGCTGTCAATATACCATCATACTTATTAAAGCCTGGAGATAATATTGTAGTAAGAGATAGAAGTAAAAAAATAGATATTATTTTAAATTCTATTAGAACTATTAAAGGCGATATTGACCTCCCTTGGCTTAATCTAGATAAAGCAAAAATGACTGGTACATTTTTAAATGTACCTGAAAGAGATCAAATGAATTTAACAGTAAACGAGCAGTTAGTGGTAGAGCTATACTCTAAATAAATTAAGATAAGAAAAAGGATAAGTTATCAATGGATAAATCATTTAATTTAAAAGTTCAAAC
>MDSV01074155.1_pt1 | contig 12917 bp, 10 predicted proteins | sample 810851 | NCBI WGS metagenome assembly MDSV01 (sample SAMN05326640, study PRJNA326480) | marine metagenome | isolation source: seawater | place: Atlantic Ocean: North East | collected 2012 | reverse complement strand
TCTGTTCGTGAGTCTTTCGAGGTTGAGACATGGGCTGTTGGTCAGATGCTCCTACTCGCAGTCATTGATGGAGATATCGAGAATGGAACCATGCTTCCTGCAATCGAGGTGATTGATCCTGATGCACAACGTGGATTTCTCGATTCCGTTATCGAGGGTGATTTGAATTCGATTGGCTTACTTGTGATAGTATTCACCAGTTTTGGCTTCCTCATCGGTATTATTGTGCAACGGAATCCTGCTGCAGAGGATTGGGATGATGATGAGGATGACATACCATTGCCAGAAACCCCTCCTGCTCGACCGAAGTCATGGCCTTCACCTCCAGATAGATTTCCAGATGATGACGGCGAGGAATAACTTCGCAACCCTCAAGCGTGATGCCGTTGGACCGAAGCATGCGCAGGGGTACCCGAGTGGTCAAAGGGGGCGGGCTCAAGATCCGCTGCAGAATGCTTCGCAGGTTCGAATCCTGCTCCCTGCACTCCTGAAAAATCAGTCGCAACCGCAGCCTGGTCCGCAATTGTCTGGGAGTTCTTCCGGAGTTGCTTCCCGTACATCCATGATTTCGACATTGAAGGTGAGTGTCTTACCTGCCATTTGGTGGTTGAAATCAATTGTAATCTCGTCTCCATTGATTTCAGAGATTGTAAGTGGCATTGGACCTTGATCAGTTTGAGTCATCATCATGAGTCCTGGTTTGAGGTCTACATCAGGTGGAAATTGGTCACGTTTGACCTTCATAATCGCAGCATCGTCACGTTCTCCATAGGCTCTCTCAGGTGGTAGTGTGAATTCACGTGTTTCACCAGCTTCGGCTCCCATTAGTTCCTCTTCAAAACCTGGAATCATTCTGCGATGCCCGACTAGGAATGTCATAGGTTCTCCATCACGACTGCTATCGAATACCTCGCCATCTGGGAGCGTTCCAGTGTAATGCACGGTGGCGATTGCGTCCTTCTCGATGTTGGCCATGAGTAATGGGACCACACCCCCCTTTAGAAGAGAATGGGTCGTTTGAATCGTCATTTGCTCAGATGATAGTCACGCCTTCATCATCGTCGGATTCTAGCGTATCGATTAGTCGGGTAACAATGGTCTCAAACGCGGCTGCGGCAAATCCTTCTGGCTCTGAAATAATTCGATGAACCCCATCATCGCCTCCTCGGACAAATCCTGGATCAAATGGTAGCGAACCGAGGAAAGGTACATCCATTTCTTCGGCTGCTGCTTCACCTCCTCCTGATTTGAACAGATCAAGGTTCACGGTCCATTCCCCGTCGTCAGTGGTTACTGCTTCGATCATCTGTCCTGATGGGCCGGATACATCGATGCTGATTTTTCCGAGCGGCTTGCCATCGTTGCCCCTTGCTGTTCCGGATAGTGAATAGCCGCGCATATTTTCGACGACACCTAGTACGGGGAGATTGATTGTTTTCGCGAAGTTAATGCTCTTCCTAGAATCGAGTAGAGCAACCTCCTGGGGGGTTGTTACAATCACGACACCATCCATGTCAGGCAAGGATTGCGTCACAGTCAATGGTTCATCGCTGGTTCCAGGTGGAAAATCGATAATCAAGTGGTCAAGTTCACCCCATGCAACATCTCCAATGAATTGCTGAATTGCACCGAGCTTGATTGGACCTCTCCAAATCACCGGCTTATCTGGATCCTCAAGTAGGAAGGCCATCGAAATGACCTTCACGCCATGCGGTCCAATCGCGGGATATATCTGCCCATCTTCGACATGGAGTTGTGTACCTTCGATACCGAGCATTTTCGGAACATTCGGGCCGGTAATGTCTATGTCGAGAAGGCCAACTTTGAGTCCCATACGAGCGAGTGCAAGAGCAAGACCTGTAGCGACAGTGGATTTGCCGACACCTCCCTTTCCAGAAAGAACCATGAATTTGTGACGAACACCTTCGGCGAGTTGTGTCATTCGCATTTTTCTACGCATTTGCTGATATGCCTGTTCCATCTGTGCTTTTTGTTCAGGATTCACCTGTGCATCGTTGGACTCCCCATCCCCGGATGGGTTGTGCGTAGATACTGGCGTATCGGCCATGATGTAGCGACATAATTGCATTACTTGAATACGTGTGCTGCCTCAATACAGTATATTGGAACGATTCATATCTGGTGGTATAGAACATCAGGTATGCGCCTCTTGTTCGTATGTGTTGGAAACTCTTGCAGGAGTCAGATGGCTGAAGGTATCGCACAGAGCATTGGCCATGAAGCAGCATCTGCAGGCACTCATCCTGCTCCAAAAGTAAGTGAAAATGCAGTTTTAGTATGCAATGAGATGGGCATCGATATCTCCCATCAACATCCGAAGTCTGTGGATGGATTCTCGGCCGAGGATTGGGACCTGGTTATCTCGATGGGATGCGGTGTTTCTTGTCCGACTATGAGGATTGATCAGGACTGGGAACTCGATGACCCCGTGAATCAGAGTATCGAGGTTTTCAGAGATACACGCGACGCTATTGTGGAACATCTCAAGGCTCTCGAATCCTAATCTGTCGTCACCAACCGATGGATAGAAGAATGCGGTCCATTTCGATGGCACACCGCGAGTGTAGTGTAGTGGTTATCACCCGACGTTGCCAACGTCGGAACCCGGGTTCAAATCCCGGCACTCGCATTCTCACTCAATCGTCGCTGAATTCGGCGCCTCGGAGGCTGACGAAGACACCAACACCTCCAATCGCGAGGAGAGCAATCACTGCAATCATGACAATAACGCCTGTTTGAAAGGTCCATCCTGCCATTCCTTCAGAATCAGTTTCAGAGAGAGTAACCGAGAAACTTCGTTCATCACCGGGTGTAGGTTCCAGAAAGTTGTCGATTCCTCTGATTTCGATATCCATTATTCCAGTCGGCATAGTAGAACGTGTCAGCACAGTGACACTGTAGTTTCCATCGCCTGCCACGGAATCTCCGTTTGTTCCATCATCGACGAGTCGAGTCCAATCATCCCCTTCTCCAATTGCTGCTAAGGTGCCAAGTCGCGCTTGAACGGCTGAAATACCATCGGGATCCGTGACGTGGATGGTGATAGTATGTTCAATCGGTTCCTCGCCGATATCGGGGACAAGCAAGACATTCACAGGTTCAGTACCTCGGAGGATAACGAGTTCAGAGAGTTTTGGTCCTTCATTCAGAATAGTGAACTGAGGTGCAGTTTCAATACTACCCGAAGATCCAATGATGAAATCTGTAACTCTTATCGCTCCTTCATTATCGACGAGAGTAAACGTAAATCTGTTCAGTCCGGGGGACATTCCGGGTGGAACTACGATGGAACCAGACCATTCCCCATTGGTTCCTTGCATTAGATTGTTCAAAACTCCGCCTATACTTTGTAAATCAATAGACGCAGATGTAATGCCGTGGAGATCATCGGCCTCTATGGTGACTCCTATTGTGTCACCTCTTCGTACCACTTGTGGTTCATAGACGACATTTTTCAGACGTGGAGCTAAATTGTCTATCGTGACTGTATCTTTGTCGATGGTTGTGGACCATCCATCCGAGATAGTCACGTTCAATTCGAATTCGCCATACTCCGTTCCAAGATGTTGAATGTGCATAGTCCAGATATCGTCATGGACAGTATCGTCACCGTCAGCTCCGACATCATTCAACTCCACGGTTCCGAGGCCAATCGAGGACAAATCAACTAGGACAGATTTGACGTTCCAATCTGGATCAGATACAACGACTTCGATGTGCGCTTCTCCACCTTCACTGCTTAAGCTACCTTCTTGGAAACGAATTTCTTCCAGAGTAGGAGGAGTGTTCTCAGCTTCAGTCACTATGGATGGAGCGAGGATACGTTCGAGTGCTTGGGTCTCAGTGAATGTAAGGTTCCCTTCATCGAGTTCGATATCAACTTCCCTCGTAACATCGGCGATGAGTCCAGCGAGTATCCCTTCGTTGATGATACTTCCAGCGGCATATCCTCCCTCTTCGAAGGTACCGTTCCAAATCGTCACCGGAAGAGTATGTCCATCGAGGTTTACGGTTGAGACAGACATTGCTTCCACATGCAGTACCAAGGTATCACCGACATCAAGGGTCAATATGTCTCCTGGTATTAGCGCCGTAGGTGCGTATCCAAGCTCCCGACTAATGTTCACACTTCCTAGGATGGAATCATTGGAAGGTTCGGGTAGATCTTGAGGTATCGGACTACGTTCCGGGTATTCATCGTTGACTTGGCCGCTGTCCTCGACATACCGGTATCGAACAGTCCGGTTTTTCCAGTGTTCTTCCGGGACTTGATAATCGAAGGTGAGATTATGTTCTGCTTCGATATCTAGATTCGATCCGATGCCAGTCACTTGGGTTATGTTCAACCACGATTCACTTCGAATCACGTTCACATCGAAGATTTCACCGGTTGCGTTTTGTTGAGGACCTTGTTCTTCAATTTCGATAATCAATCCGATACGTCCATCGATATCTCCACTGATATCTCCGTCCATATGGATTGTATTTACAGTCGTTAAACCGTTTTGGGACTCAATCCAGAAAACAGGTACCGTTCCATTCACAACAATTGTCGCTCCATCCTCGGATTCTGCAAAGTCGAAACTTCCATCCCCTTTGATTCTAGACAGTTGTTCGACCTGTTCACCATCTTCCCATCGATCGACGAGGATAAATTCGTCGAGATCGATTTGGAATCTATCGTTGCCATCGATAAGGAGCATTTCCGCGAAGGCCTCGAGTCGATAGGTTGAGTCGACGACTTGTCCATCTACGGTTTCAAGCTCAAAGAGGAATACTGCTACCTCGCCAGTGATATTGATTGATTCATCGTCGTTGGTTCCATTTGAGTTTAGATCTCCACTACCCTCAATTCGAACCATTTCTGATGGGATTCCGTTTGCAATGGTTCGTACTATGTATGAGTCCCTCACATCGATGTGCGCCACGGTCTCTGCCCCTGCATCATCGACGACAACAAAGGTCGTTGAGCCGTTACCATACATCTCAAAGGTCTGCTCATCAAGTAAAGTACCAGTCATTGTCTCATTCAACCAGACGCGGCTGAGGTCAAGTTCCGTTTCAGTTCGTGTTTCGCCATCATCGGTGATGATGGTGATATTCCCTGCACCGAGTTCATTAGATGTCAGCAAATTTCCATCACGCTGTTGCCATCCCTGTCCAATGAAATCAAGATAATATTCTTCGCCGGTTTCCCCGCTTTGATCGAGACTCCAAGATGTCGCCCGAGTGATTTCGTGATCTGCTGTTGGCTGATTCCAGTAGGTGACTTCTACAGTCCTCGAGCACAATGTCGTTCGCTGCTCAAGTGGAGTCAGGTTCGATTCAGCTCCAATCACCTGAATTACGATTGTCTCAGATAGGTTAACTTCGGTGGGTAGCACGATACGATGTTCACTCAGGTTCAGATCAATCGTAGAGTTATCATGGTGTAGAACCGTCGTCGAATTCTCGTGGGACCATTCAATTTCAGCCCATTGAATATTGAGGGTGGATAAATCATCGAGTACAACGCGGTAGGCGTGTTCGAAGGAGACACCATCACTCCAATCGACAAACACAGTGCAGGGGTCTTCAGTACTCGCATCCTCTGCTGCGAGTAGTGTTTGTGGCGAGAGCCCCATCGCTAGGATTCCGACCATGAGAAGCGCAATGCTTCGGCGCATGGTTTGGTTTGCTCTCTGGTCCGTATTCAAACCATTGGGGACGCGGGGCAGATTAGAAGAGTGGCTCGTTGTCATCATGTTCGAATCCAGCTTGCTCTCTCCAGATGTCAGTTGGCACCTCATCATAGAGACCAGCGTATGGGTCGACCTCTTCCGCGATTGCAGTGGGATGAGCAATCTCACTCACTCGCTTTGGCTTGAATTTCCAATAATGGATCCTCCATTCTCGTCCGTCCCAAAGCGTGGTCTCCTCGGATTCAGTAGTGAGAAGTTCGTAGTCTTGGAGTTGATAGAACAAGTTGCGGTCAGTTGGTTCCAATGCGTTGTCGATGATGCGATTTGAGAATCCGAAGAAGCCAAGGGCGTGTTCAGCGATGCTCTCTGCGACGTTCTCCTCCATCCCTTCGTCAACACGACTTCGGATTGCATCGGTAAGCGTCTTCAATGTCATTCCCCCGATTTCAATCCCTCCGCAGCACTGTATTATTGGAGGCCGCCCTATTTAACGAATCACTTGATTTCCCCCTCTGAATCCGAAATAGGCCCAACTTGAACGCCATGTTCTTCCCTGAGCGCTCGCCCCCACAGGACATGGTGGAACGATTGACGTTCCTCGGCCTCGATGAGGCTCATAGTAATCCAGATGTGGTGATTATACCCATCCCGTATGAGCTTACAACATCCTATGGGCAAGGGACTTCTAACGGACCAATGGCTGCCATCGAGGCCTCAGCACAGGTTGAGGTCTTTGATCCGCGTCTGTCTCAAGACCTTCCAGCAGGCGCACGCTTCCAGACATTAGATCCTTGGTCATCCGAGGCGGGCACTCTTACCGAGCAACTCACAGAAATTGAGTCTCATCTCCGTCCATGGTTGACTAATACTGACGTATTTCCATTGATTCTTGGAGGCGAACATGGCCTACTTCCGGTGCAGATGAAGGCGATTAACTCACATCCAAGCTTGGCAGGCGATGTTTCCAATCTGACAGTCATCCAGTTTGATGCTCATGCAGATCTCCGAGACAATCTCGATGGTGAAGTGTGGAGCCATGCTTGTGCGGCGCGCAGAGCCTTGGACGAAGGAGTTGGTAAAATCATCCAGATTGGGGTTCGTGCTTGGTCACGTGAGGAGGCATCTCAATCAGATTCGGATGTTCGAATCGAGACACATCTAGCCTCTAACCTACTTTCTGTATCTTCAGGTGAGCAGAACTGGTCTAACCTTATGGCATCCCTACGCTCTATCCGTGGCCCCGTTTGGATTACTGTCGACATCGATGCTTTAGATGGGTCTCTTGTTCCTTCAACCGGTACTCCTGTACCTGGAGGACTAACATGGTGGCATCTAGAAGAGGCACTAGCTACGATTTTCAAGGCGAATGATGCAGTTGTGATTGGCGCCGATGTGGTCGAGATAGTCCCAGATTCAAATGGTGTTCTAACCCCATTTACGGCTGCTCTCATCGCGACCCGCCTCGTAGGAGGCCATCTTTCGACACGGATTCGATGAAATAAGAGAATGAAATCGATTAGACCCATGTCGAGTGCACCGGATGGCGAGGATTTGATTCCTCGTGGCTTCCATGTTCATCTCGATTGTGTGGGTTACATGCCCCCCGTTTCAGACGACCATCGTTGGATTCTCGACCTCATGCGTGAAGCAGTTCGAAATAGCCATGCTCGTGAAGTTCACGCTCATGTTGTTCCGTTTGATGGCTCTGTCAGCCCTCCGGGGTTTGCCGCAGTAGTCCTCATCGATGAGAGTCATGTTACCGCTCACTGCTATTCAGATCGTGGTTTGTTGGCAATTGATGCCTTCACCTGTGGTATGACCGAGCCAGAGATCATCATAGATCACCTCCTGCAATCAATTACCGCGGAGATTCCAACTCTCCAAGTCGTGAATCGTAACCGTACCGCTCGCTTTCTTCATGATTACAGCATCGAATCGCTCTGAGGCATATACATGGACATCCACTCATTCATGGAGTCACATTACCGCCACTTCAACGCAGGTGAACTCACACGCTGTACTAATTCTTTAATCGAGTTCTTGAATGCGGATGGCCAACTTGTTCTTGCCCTTGCTGGAGCACTGTCTACCGCTCAGATTGGTCATTCTCTTGCACCCGCTATACGGGCAGGAAAAATCCATGCAATTTCCTGTACAGGTGCTAATCTTGAGGAGGACCTTTTCCTTCTTATCGCGGGCGATGATTACGAGACAGTAGAAGATTGGCGAGGACAGAGCTTGGAAGAGGACCAGCATCTCTTCGAGCGTGGGATGAACCGTGTGACTGATGTCTGCATCCCGGAGGAGGAGGCGATTCGCCGTGTGGAATCGATGATGCTTGAGGTTTGGAAGGAAGCGCCAAGATTGCCACATGAGCATCTCTACGCATTGTTGGATCGCATAGATCCCGGGCCTCGTGCTGAGTCCTCTTGGCTTATTGCAGCGAAGGAGATGAAAATTCCTATTCTAGTTCCTGGATGGGAGGATTCTACCTTGGGCAACCTGTTCGCTGCGGCTTGTATTCGTGGTGATTTGACAGTAGAAATGATGCGTACAGGCATCGAGTACATGGTTGGTTTTGCGGATTGGTACCGTTCCCAGAACTCACCAGTCGGCTTCTTACAAGTGGGAGGAGGGATTGCTGGAGATTTTCCGATATGTGTAGTTCCGATGTTGAATCAGGACTTAGGTGCACAAGTGCCACTCTGGTCATGGTACGGTCAAATCTCTGAATCATCCACATCATACGGTGGTTATTCTGGAGCCCCTCCTAACGAGAAGATTACGTGGGGTAAGATAGGCATCGACACCTCTAGATTCGTAATCGAGTCGGACGCCACTATCGTTTTGCCACTGATTCTGACCTGTCTCTTAGAATCCTGATGAATTGTTCGAAGTGTCGATACCATGTATTGACGAAATTCATTGGTTAATGCATAATCTCAAATCTACGTCACCACACCTACAGTGTGATGCGCGGGTTTGCAGTGTTTCTTGCGTTCATCATTACCGCCCCCGTCATCGTTGCTGCCGAACAAGAATGGCCCGGGGACCCAATTGACAATCATGTTCACATGACCTGGGCCGCAATGACAATTGAAGTCAATAACTGGGCAGATGATAATCCCGATATTGTCGATTTAGTTGATGTTGGTAACTCTGAACTTGGAAAAACACTCTGGGTAGTTCGATTATCGGATTGGTCTATGGAAACAAAAGCCGACGGGAGTCAGAAAGAAATCATCTACATCGATGGGGGGCATCATGGCAACGAGTACCTGGGAACAGCTCTAGCATGGTTGTCTGCGAAATGGTACATCAATGGTTGGAACGATGGAAATGAGGAAGCGATTCGTGTTTTGCAGAACTCAGAGGTTCATGTCCTCATCATGCTCAATCCAGATGGAAACGACTTTGATACACGTTGGAATATCAATCAAGTCGATTTAAATCGAAATTACGACCATTATTGGAACACTTGTCCGACGACACAACCCGGTACGAGTGCATTTAGCGAAGCTGAAACACTTGCTAATTCGAATTATATGAATACTGAAGTGCCTGATGCTGATCTATATGTGACCATGCATACAGGGGTTTGGATTATGCTTTATCCCTGGGGTAAATGGCCTGAACAGCCTTCGGACTGGGAGTTATTTCACCAGATTCGTGACGATGTCCATGAAAACATCTCAGATATTCCCATTCAAAATGCAAATCAGGGCCTGTACCCCAATTGTGGAACAAGTCGAGATTATGGCTATGGGGTCATGGGATTCCCTACATTCACCTTCGAAACCGATGATGAACAGTTTGTTCCAGGTTCATTTGAATCTCTAAGTGATCGTCTAGAAGAAGAGATGGATGTGATGCGATATCTCATCGAAAATGTATGGTATTGGCGGGCTCGTCTATCAGTGACTTCCCTTGATGTAACACCAGGTGAGAGTTTGATCCTCTCAGTGGATAATCTCGGTCAAGCTACTACGCTGAATGCTTCCTTACGATACGAGTCTCCTTCCGGAGAAATACTTTGGCAATCCGAGAGTAATTTCTCCGTAAATGCAACCAACTCGACGATGGTGACTTTTGATGCTTCAAACCTTACCCTAACTGAGGATGGAGGTTTCGTACTACATTACCAGAAGAGGGTTATCGATTCCTCGATGTTTGTTAGTGAACCAGTGAATTCCTCATACGTCTCTATTTCAGAGGTTGAATCCGGAGGTTTACTCCCCGGTCCATCTGCGCTACTGGTAATCACTGGATTTGCTCTTGCTGCCCATCGTCGAGCCTCTGAATTTGAAGGCGATGTTTTGTAAGCCGATTCAGAGACCCCCGATATCATGGATTGGAAGGTCACGGATCGTGAAGCTACTGGAGATGTAATGCTGCTGCCACTTTGGCAGTCGAAGTCAAAAGCCCCTCATAATTCATTGAATGGCCTCCCTCGTTCAACGATATCGAACGTGAAGAGTGCCCTCTCAGGACAGCGATTCAATGGTAAAATCGGGTCAACATTGTCGATATGGTCTGATAATTGTCGCGTGGTTCTTATCGGGATGGGAGAGGTAGATGAGTTAACTCACAAAACCGCTCGTGACGCTGGTGCGAAAGCCATAGCTGGATTGTCAAAGAAGGACGGAACGGATCTTACGGTTCGTTTTACCACTGGATGGAACCTAGAGGGTATGAAGTGGTTTGTTGAGGGCATGATGCTTCGTGACTATGCTTTCCTCAAGTATCGTAAGAAGGATCGTGAGGAGGCGGAAGAGAAAGGTAACTGGAACTTGACAATTCAGGCTTCAGAACGTTATCTGACTGATCTAAAGGCGGATATGAAGATCGTCGCCGCTCGCGTCGATGGAGTTCATCTTGCGCGCGATCTCGGAAACGAACCACCTAACCATCTCTATCCTATGGCATACGCCGAACGTGCTCAGAATTGGGCCAATGGTAAGAACAACGTAAAAGTCGAGGTTTACGATTGGGAACGCCTTCAGAAAGAAGATATGGGTGGATTGATCAATGTCGGTAAGGGCAGTTCAAGAAAGCCTTGCATGGTAATCTTCACTGTAAATCCTAATGTGGATCCAAAGGCCCAGGTGCCCTGTATTGTTGGTAAGGGAATCACCTTCGACACTGGCGGTATTTCGCTCAAGCCGGGTGCATCAATGGACGAGATGAAGTATGACATGCACGGGGCTGCCACAGTCTTTGGTCTGATGTATGCTCTCCAGGCCTCTGGTCACAAGGGCCGAGTCCATGGTATCGCTTGCTTAGCCGAGAACATGCCCAGCGCCGAAGCCTATCGTCCAGGAGATGTCATCCCAACCTATTCGGGTAAGACGATTGAGGTCCTCAACACGGATGCAGAGGGGCGAAATGTTCTCGCAGACGGACTTTGGAAGTCCGGAGAACTCAATCCAGCGTATGTTGTTGATCTTGCAACATTAACCGGGGCTGTTGTAGTCGCTCTCGGTCACGAGGCGACTGGCCTTTGGTCCAATAATGATGATTTACAGGAACGCATCCATAAGGCCGGTAACGAAGAAGACGAAATCGCTTGGAAGATGCCTCTACTACCTGCCTTTGAGAAAGAGATGACAGGTTCAAAAATCGCTGATGTTCGTAATCTTGGCAAGAGCCGATGGGGCGGGTCCTGTACAGCAGCTGCTTTTCTCAAGCAGTTCGTCCCTCCTCGAGATTTTGATGAAGACAATGACCAGATTCCTTGGGCACATCTCGATATTGCGGGCACAGCATGGGGTGCAGATACTAATGCGATGGTTAGTCATGGTGCGACGGGCATTCATGTCCGAACTTTACACCGCCTGATTACTCAGGCATCATCATCGAATTAATCTTAGAAATCAATCTTCATCGTCGACGACTTCGAAGTTTGCATCTACGACACCATCTTCAGCAGGCGAATCGCTGGCATTCTCGGTTTCCATTGCTGCTGCTGCTGCCTCGTAGAGTTTCGCAGAGATGCCGTGCATTGCTTCTTCAAGTTCCTTGACTTTGGCTTGAATTCCAGCTTCGTCTAGATCATCGTCGGCAATGGGGCCATCATCTGTACGAATGAGGGCCTCAAGTTCGTCTACCTTGGCGAGAATTGGAGCAGAGTCACTCTCATCGAGTTTGTCTTCTGCCTCCTCAATGGTTCGACGTGTCTGATATACGATGCTATCTGCCTGGTTTCGAACTTCAACGCGTGCCTTGCGTCGCTTATCATCCTCGGCAAATTCCTCTGCCTCCGAGATCTTTTGCTTAATCTCATCCTCGGAGAGACTCGTTTGACTTTCGATTTTAATCGACTGTTCCTTACCGGTGCCTAGATCCTTCGCACTGACATTCACGATACCGTTTGCATCTATGTCGAAGGTGACCTCAACCTGAGGGACTCCTCTGCGTGCAGGAGGGATTCCAGTGAGATGAAACATCCCTAGTGTGATGTTATCCTTGGCGAATTCACGCTCACCTTGTAGGACATGAATTTCTACAGCTGGTTGGTTATCTGCCGCGGTGCTGAATACTTCGGATCGCTTTGTGGGGATGGTTGTGTTCCTCTCAATCATCGTCGTAGTTACACCTCCAAGGGTCTCTATCCCAAGGGTAAGAGGGGTGACATCGAGAAGCAGAACATCGGTTACACCTTCATCTCCTACGATAATTCCTGCCTGTAGTGCGGCACCCATTGCGACGGCCTCATCAGGATTGATTCCCTTGAAAGGCTCCTTACCAACTTCAGATTCGATTGCGCTCTGGACAGCTGGTATACGGGTTGACCCACCGACAAGGATGACCTTATCCACCTCTCCTTTGTTCAAGCCGGCATCTTTCATTGCCTGACGGGTTGGCGTCATGGTTCGCTTGATGAGATCTGAAACCAAGTCCTCGAATTTCGCACGTGTGATAGAGAGATCAAGGTGTTCAGGCTGTCCATCCTTCATTGTGATGAAGGGGAGGTTTACGTTGGCCTGTTGTGTCTGAGAAAGTTCGATTTTCGCTTTCTCAGCAGCTTCACGAACTCGACTTATTGCCTGCAAATCTTTGGCGAGATCTATTCCAGTCCCCTTCTTGAATTCAGATACTAGGTGGTCCACAATCGCTTCGTCAAAGTCATCTCCACCAAGGCGATTGTCTCCCGAAGTAGCCTTCACTTCAATCTGAGGTTGGTCATCTACCTGATAGATCTCAAGGACTGAGACG